>TARA_R110002126_G_scaffold291243_1_pt1 | contig 58606 bp, 43 predicted proteins | sample TARA_R110002126 | Tara Oceans TARA_R110002126 (sample SAMEA4397536) | marine metagenome | biome: Polar Biome; feature: [DCM] deep chlorophyll maximum layer (ENVO:01000326); material: water (ENVO:00002006), including particulate matter (ENVO:01000060) such as... | depth 30 m | reverse complement strand
TACTTTTTCTAGAAATGTTGGGGCTGGTTTTATTACTGTAATTATCTTACTGTTTTTTCAAGGTGCAATTGGTAGTATTTTCTCAGACCCTGAGCAAGAAACCATTTTAGCATTGTTAGATCCTTTTGGTTTTTCTGCCTTAAACAATTACACAAAATATTGGACAGTTTTTGAACAAAACGAATTACAAGTCCCTATAAAAGAACTGATTATTTACAATAGATTATTATGGTTGACAATCTCTTCTTTGGTTTTTGGGTTGGTGTTTAAATACTTTAAATTTAGCCAAAACGCAATTACTATTTCATTTAAGAAATCGAAATCAGAACGAGTTACCAAAAGAAATTTTAGCGGAATTACGAGAATAAGTTTGCCAAAGGTAACCCACAATTATTCTTTTGCGCAAAATTTAAAAACGATGTGGAGGTTATCTAACCTCGATTTCAAATACATTTTTAAAAGTTTACCCTTTATATGTATTTTAATTGTTGGTGTTTTAATGTTGATTGGAACGTTATTCAGTTCAAGTGAAATTTTTGGAACAGACACCTTGCCTGTTACTTGGCAAATGTTGGCAGGGGGTAATATCTTTACCTTTTTTGTGTTAAATGTGTGTACATTTTTGTATTCAGGAATGTTGGTAGAAAGAGCCAATACTGCCAAAGTAAATCATTTGGTTGATAGCACTCCTGTGCCTAATTGGACGCTCCTTTTTTCTAAATTGATAGCACTTTTAAAAATGCAGGTTCTTTTACTAGCTGTAATTATGGTTGCTGGGCTGTTATTCCAAATATATAAAGGATTTTACAATTTTGAAATTGGGCATTACATAAAGGAGCTTTATGGTTTAAAATTCTTAAACTATTTGGTTTGGGCATTGTTATCTATATTTATTCATACCTTGGTAAAAAACCAATACTTAGGCTTTTTTATAGTTTTAGTTGTTGCCTCAGTAATGCCATTATTACCAATTATAGGTATAGAATTGTCTATATATAGATATAACGAAGGCCCTGGCTTTAGTTATTCAGATATGAATGGCTATGGTTCATCATTATCTAGATACTTATGGTACAAATTGTATTGGATTTTAGGAGGAACTTTATTAATCATTTTAAGTATTTTAATGTGGGTTAGAGGTTTGCCAAGTTCTTTTTCAGAAAGATTGCAAATTGCAGTGCAGCGTTTTACAACTCCTAAAATTGTAAGTTTTGGTTTAGTATTCTTTGCATTTTTAACCTTAGGATTTACCATTTATCAAGAAACAAAATCTGATAATGAAAACTCATCTTCGAAACAAGCCGAATTAGATGCTGTAAAATGGGAAAAAACCTATAAAAAATACCAAGACTATAAACAACCAAGAATTGTAGCTGTAAAAGCCGATATGGCTATTTATCCAAAGAAAAGAACTTACAAAGCGAGTGCAATTTATACAATGGTAAATAAAACAGATGCGCCTATTGATAGTGTTTTTTTAAATCATAATTCGTTAGAAAACACATTTGAATTCAATAAACCAAATAACTTGGTTTTAGAAGATACTGTCTTTAATTTTGATATTTATACCTTCGATAAAGCTATAATGCCAGGAGATTCTTTGCAGTTAACAATTCATGTAAAGAGCAAAGAAAATTCAACGTATCAACAAAAATCGCCAATAATTGAAAACGGAACATTTATTAATAATTTTTCAATATTCCCTTCTTTAGGCTATTCCTCTCAAGGAGAATTGAGTGACAATAAAACCCGTAAAAAATACGATTTACCACCTAATAACCTTCAGGCACACCCTTCAGATTCTACAGCTTTAGGCAATACATATATTTCTAAAGATTCTGATTGGATAGATTTTGAAGCAACTGTATCTACATCAAAAGATCAAATTGCCATTGCTCCGGGATATTTACAAAAAGAGTGGGTTGAAGATGATCGAAAGTATTTTCATTACAAAATGGATAGCAAAATATTAAACTTTTACGCGTTTAATTCTGCAAGATATGAAGTGAAAAAGGAGATGTATAAAGGCATCAGTTTAGAGATTTACTATCACAAACCTCACAACTATAATTTAGATAGAATGATGAAAGGTATGAAAGCTTCTTTAGATTATAATGCTAAGAATTTTAGTCCTTATCAACATAAACAATTAAGAATTTTAGAGTTTCCAAGAACATTTGGGACCTTTGCACAATCTTTTGCAAATACAATTCCGTTTTCTGAAGGTTTTGGTTTTATTGCAGATGTAGATGATGAAAATGATGCAGGTGTAGATTATCCTTTTGCAGTTACTGTGCATGAAGTCGCACATCAATGGTGGGCACATCAAGTAATAGGAGCAGATGTTTTAGGCGCTACAATGCTGTCTGAAAGTTTATCTGAATATGTTTCTCTAAAAGTTTTAGAACATCAAAATGGAAAAACTAAAATGCGTACATTTTTAAAGGATGCTTTAGATGGATACTTGGTACAAAGAACTTTTGAGAGTAAACGCGAAAAACCATTAATGTATAACGATGGACAAGGATATATTCGTTACCAAAAAGGATCGTTAGTTTTTTATGCCTTGAGCGATTATATAGGTGAAGAAAAACTAAATGGAGCTTTAAAAAGATATGTAGAAAAGGTAAAGTTTCAAGAAGCGCCTTATACGACTTCTATAGAAATGGTAAATTATATTAAAGAAGTAACTCCAGATTCTTTGCAATATGCAATTCACGATATGTTTGAGACCATTACCCTCTATAAAAATAGAATTATAGATGTAAAATCAACAGAATTAGAAAATGGAAAATATCAAGTAGATATTGAGTTTGAAGTTGCTAAATACAGAAATGATGAAAAAGGGAAAAAGTTTTATGGTGATAAAGCAGGGGATACCTTAACGTATACATCTGAAAAAATGAAAAAGCCAATTTTGTCAGTAAAATTAGAAGATTATATTGATATTGGTGTTTTTGGAACAGAGGAAGTTGATGGCGAAAAGAAAGAAGTAGAATTGTATTTAAAGAAACATAAAATAACGCAAATCAATAACAAAATAACTCTTATTGTCGATAAAAAGCCAACAGAAGTTGGAGTAGATCCTTACAATAAATTGATTGATACACAGTCTATGGATAATAGACAGAAGTTATAAGATTTATTAAGCTGTTTTCAATTTTTTAGAAAAAAGTTGTTTTGAGTGAACTGAAATGGAATCGAAAAATCTATTAATAAATTTTTGTAAAAAGTTTTTTTAGATAACTATTTTTCTGTTTCAGTAAATAATTCTAAAAATAAATTCATACAACGGTAAAAGAAATAAATAGTATTTTTACAGAAGTTAACCAAAATTGAAGTCCATTAACTTGAAAAAATCTTTTATAAAAAAACGCTTTAAAAAAGTATTAAAAGAAAAAGAGGAGCTTAGAGAAATATCTCACGAAGAGGTATACACCGTGGGTATTATTGCATCTAGTGAAATATACAAGTGGATAAAAATTGAAAATGAAGTTGAAAAAATACTAGGTTTAGGAAACGTAAGAATATACAGTTACAGACCCTTTAGTAAAATGAATGTGCCTTCATATAAATTTTTTACAGAAAAAGATTTTAATTGGAAAGGAGAACCAAAAAATAAAAATTTTAAGTCTTTTTTAGAAGAACCTCACGATTTATTAATTGGTTATTTCAATAAAAATAATTTGTATTTAGAAAATGCCGTTTTACGCTCTAATGCTAAATTTAAAGTGGGCTTTGCAAAAGTTAATCACCATTTATATGATATGGAAATTGCCGAATTTCCCACTAAAATAGAAAGCTTTTTATTAGAGTTAAAAAAATACTTAATTATTCTTAAAAAACTAAAAAATTAAACTTTACATTAAAAGTTGTGTATTCTTTATTATAGCCATTTTTTTTAGAAAAGAATCAACTTGAAAATTGTAATTTTACCGCTTTAAAAATAAAAATAATGCAAAAATTTATTGGTACAGGTGTTGCTTTGGTTACTCCTTTTAAAGAAGACTTATCTGTTGATGTTGATGCACTAATAAACTTAGTAAATTTTAATATAGAAAACGGTACAAATTACTTGGTAATTAATGGCACAACTGGAGAGAGTGCAACTATTTCTAAAGAAGAAAAACAACTCATTATCGATGTTATTATTAAAACAAATAACAAACGTTTACCTTTAGTTTTAGGTGTTGGTGGCAATAATACGTTAGAGGTTGTTAAAGAACTCAAAACCAGAGATTTTTCTGGAATTGAGGGTGTTTTATCTGTAGCGCCTTATTATAGTAAACCCACTCAAGAAGGCTTTTATCAGCACTACAAAGCGCTTGCAGAAGCAACAGATTTACCTATTATTTTATATAATGTTCCTGGTAGAACCGCTAAAAATATGGAGCCAGCAACTACTTTACGTTTGGCTAAAGACTTTAATAACATTGTAGGTGTAAAAGAAGCCGGAAACAATCAACAACAATATAATGCGTTGTTAAAAGATAAACCAGAAGATTTTTTAATTATTTCTGGTGATGATGATTTGGCTTTAGGAGTTGCTTTAGCCGGTGGTTCAGGTGTAATCTCTGTAATTGGTCAAGCTTTTCCAGAAGTGTTTTCTAATATGATTCAATTAGGGTTACAGGGTAAAAATAAAGAGGCCTACAAAATTCATTTTAAAATGATGGATGTTATCGACTATATTTTTGAAGAAAACAACCCGGCAGGCATTAAAACGGTTTTACAAGAATTAGGTATTTGTAAAAACGAGGTGCGTTTGCCATTAGTCAAAGCCAGTGCTGCATTACAGATCAAAATAGCTAATTATATTAAGCACTTTTAGTTTTAAAAAAATAAATTAAATTCTTTAAAAAGAATTCTTAACAAACTTTTAGTATCAATTTATCTTCATTTTTAATCTTTTTTGTGGATTATTGCATCGTTATTTAGTGGGTAGTTAATCATTTTATCTTAAGTAAATTATAGTTGATAACTATTGATTTTAAGAAAAGACTAATCGCTAAAAGAGAAGATTTGTTTGCTCCAAAATAAATACTTTTATTATCCATAATTAATTACTAATTTTGCCCGATGCAAAAAATTAAAAATTTAGCGTGTTTAGTAGTGTTTAGCTTACTGTTATTCTCTTGTGGAGAATACCAAAAAGTGCTAAATAAAGGTACTGTCGAAGACCAGTACAAAATGGCCGTGAAATTGTATGAAACTAAAAAGTACGCCAAAGCTTTGCGTTTGTTTGAAAAAGTTACGCCAGCTTACAGAGGAAAACCTCAAATGGAGCGCGTGCAGTATATGGTTGCACAATCTAATTTTAATATAAAAAATTATACAGAATCAGGTTATTATTTTGATCGTTTTACTAAAAACTATACGAAGAGTTCTAAAAGAGAAGAAGCCGCTTTTTTATCAGCATATAGCTATAAATTAGCATCACCCGTTTTTAGTAAAGACCCCACAGATACCAATAAAGCGTTAGAAGCATTTCAAAATTTTATTACAACATATCCTGATTCCGATAAAATCGAGGAAGCAAATCAACATTATAAAGAATTAAGATACAAGCTTCAGAAAAAATACTTCGAAATTGCAAAAACATACTATACAACTTCAGATTATGATTTAAGAAATTATAAGGCTGCTATTCAGGCTTTTGATAATCTTTTGTCAGATTATTTAGGCTCTGAGTTTAAAGAAGAGGCGTTGTTGTATAGATTAAAAGCAGCGCATGATTTTGTGTTGAAAAGTACAGATAGAAGAAAGTTTGATAGAATTAAAGATGCTATTGAAGCTTATGACAAGCTAAAAAGAAACTTTCCAGAATCTCAATACATGGAAGAGGCTAATGAAATGTTTGCCACACTTAAAAAAGAAGAAATAAGAATAGACGGGCTTATTGAAGAAATGAAAGCCTTAGAGATAAAGAGTGCAGAACAAAACGTAAAAGAGAAATAACATATTATGGACTATAAAGATACAGAAGCTGCTATAAGTACAATTACTTATAACAAAGATATAATTGAAGCGCCTACTCAAAATATTTATGAGGCGATATCTATTATTGCGAAAAGAGCAAATCAAATTAATGCTGATTTAAAAAAAGAATTGGTAGATAAATTAGATGAGTTTGCAACTTATAATGATAGTTTAGAAGAAGTTTTCGAAAATAAAGAACAAATTGAAGTTTCTAAATTTTACGAGCGTTTACCAAAACCAACGGCGATTGCTGTTGATGAATGGTTACATGGTAAAGTATACTACAGAACTCCAGAAGAAGAATAATGTCTGTTTTAGGTGGTAAGAAAATCCTTTTAGGCATTACTGCTGGAATAGCTGCATACAAAACGGCTTCTTTAGTCCGTTTATTTATAAAATTAGGCGCAGATGTCAAAGTTATTATGACACCTGCGTCTAAAGATTTTATAACACCTCTTACATTATCTACACTTTCTAAAAACCCAGTTCATTCTGCTTTTTACGATAAAGAAGATGAAAATGAACTATGGAATAATCACGTAGATTTGGGCTTATGGGCAGACTATTTTTTAATAGCGCCTGCAACAGCCAATACACTCTCTAAAATGGCAAATGGTGCGTGTAATAATTTATTATTAGCAACCTATTTATCAGCGAAATGTCCGGTTTATTTTGCACCAGCTATGGATCTAGACATGTACATCCATCCATCAACAAAAAATAGTTTAGAAAAATTACAAAGTTTTGGCAATGTAATGATTCCTGCAACTTCTGGCGAATTAGCAAGTGGTTTAGTTGGTGAAGGAAGAATGGCAGAACCCCAAGATATCGTTGCTTTTATAGAAAATGATGTTTTATCGAAATTACCTTTGAAAGGAAAAAAAGTACTAATCACTGCCGGACCAACGTATGAAGCTATAGATCCTGTTCGTTTTATTGGGAATCATTCTTCAGGCAAAATGGGCTTTGCAATTGCAAATGCAGCTGCAAACTTAGGAGCACAAGTCATTTTAATTTCAGGGCCAAGTAATCAACAAATACAACATTCTTTTGTAAAAAGAGTAGATGTTGTCTCTGCAAATGATATGTACAAAGCCGCACATCTATATTTTAATGAAGTTGATATTGCTATTTTAGCCGCAGCAGTTGCCGATTATAAACCAAAAAATGTTGCTAATCAGAAAATAAAAAAGAAAGATTCAACGTTAACTATGGAGTTAACACCAACAAAAGATATTTTAGCGTCATTAGGTGAAATTAAGAAGCAACAATATTTAGTTGGGTTTGCATTAGAGACCAATAATGAAATTGAAAATGCAAAAAGTAAAATTAAACGTAAAAATTTAGATGCGATTGTTTTAAATTCTCTGCAAGATAAAGGTGCAGGCTTTGCAACAAACACAAATAAAATTACTATTATTGATAAAAATTTGAATGAAAAACCATTCGAGTTAAAATCAAAAGCTGAAGTTGCAGAAGATATTTTGCATGAAATTGTAAAAAAATTATCTTAATGCGAATCTCCTCGGGTATTACTTAATTCAAAACAAGTTTTGAATTAAAGTAGCGAACGCAGTTCTCGAGAGGTTAAAAGTTAGATCTCGACTGCGCTCGACCAAACAGTAAAAACAAAAAAGTGAAAAAAATTGTAATCGTTTTTCTTTTTCTATTATCCATTTCTTCAATAAAATCGCAAGAACTCAATTGTTTGGTAAATATCAATTATCAACAAATAGCAGGTTCTAATGTTCAAGTTTTTAAAACCTTAGAAACCGCTTTAACAGAGTTTATCAACCAAACAAAATGGACGAACAGAGTTGTACAGACCGAAGAAAAAGTAGATTGTGCAATGAACATTATTATTACGTCAAGAGATAATAATACCTTTACAGCCACGCTGCAAGTGCAGTCTACAAGACCAGTATATAGTTCATCATATTCTACGCCACTTTTAAATTTAAGAGATAACGATTTTACATTTAAATACAACGAATTTGATCCGCTATTTTACAATAGAAACTCTTTTGATAGTAATTTAATTTCTACGATAGTATTTTACGCTTATGTAATTTTAGGTGTAGATGCAGATACTTTCGCGAAAAACGGAGGCGATTTCGAGTTAAAAGAAGCTCAAAACGTAATGTTACAAGCGCAACAAAGTGGCTTGTCTTCTTGGCAAAATGTAGTTGGAAAACAAAACCGTTTTTTATTGATTGATAACTTATTAGCGCCAAAATTAAAGATTTACAGAGATGTTATGTATGATTACCATATTAAGGGATTAGACAATTTTGCGAATAATAAAGAATTTGCAAAGCAAACAATTGAAGATAGTGTTTTTAAAATGCAGAACATTTTTAATAAAACTGTGGGTAATTATTTAATACGATTATTTTTTGATGCCAAAGCAGATGAAATAGTAAATATTTATTCTGATGGACCTAGAACAAGAAAGGCTTCAGATTTAACTTCTGTACTTAGAAAAATTTCTCCAAATAATAATCCTAAGTGGAGAAATATTGAATAGTATTTTCTTTTAATTTTCTGAATTTTATTCACTAATTTTATTCTTTTAAAATTAGCCAATTTGCTCACACAACTTTCTATAAATAACTACGCGTTAATCAATCAATTATCTATCGATTTTGATAAGGGATTGTCTATTATTACAGGTGAAACTGGTGCAGGAAAGTCCATCTTGTTAGGCGCTTTAGGTTTAGTATTGGGCAATAGAGCAGATTTGTCGTCTTTAAAAGATACTACAACCAAATGCGTTGTAGAAGCTAAAGTGGCTATTGCCAATTATAATCTACAAGATTTTTTTGAGGAATCAGATGTAGATTACGAAGCAGAAACCATTATTAGAAGAGAAATTTTACCCTCAGGCAAATCGAGGGCATTTATAAACGATACACCTGTAAAACTTTCGGTATTAAACGAATTAAGAACAAAGTTGATTGATGTGCACTCACAACATCAAACGTTGGAGTTGTCAGACAATAGCTTTCAGTTTTCAATTGTAGATGCTTTAGCAAAAAATAAAGCGAAAATAGATTCTTACAAAAGAGGTTTCGTAAAGTTGAATCAACTTAAAAAGGAATTACAAGAATTAGAGTTGGCACAGCAAGAAGCAAATCTGCAATACGATTACAATTTGCATTTGTTTAAGGAATTAGAAGAGGCTAAGATTAAAGAAGACGAACAAGAGGTTTTAGAGGAGAAATTAGAAAAACTGAATAATATTGAAGATATAAAACTCAATTTATCTGAGGCTTTAGAAATTTCAATTAATGAAGAAATTGGCATTCAAAATTTGTTGAATACTTTAGAAAATCGATTGTTAAAAATTGCATCTTTTTCATCAGAATATAAAGAAATTTCAGAGAGAATTACCTCCGTAAAAATCGAAGTCGATGATATTATAACAGAGTTAGAAGATGCGAACGAAAGTGTAGATTTTAATCCGAATGAAATTGAAGAATTGAATGATAGATTGCAATTATTTTACAACCTGCAAAAAAAGCATTATGTAGATTCTAACACGGCATTGTTTACAATTTTAGAAGAGTTATCAGAAAAGGTAAGTCAGGTTGAAAACGCAGAAGAAACCATCAACAATAAGAAAAAGGAGATTGAAGACGTTGCTATTAAATTAGATAAAGTTGCAGATTTAATTACCAAAAGTAGAGCAATAGCGATTCCGAAATTAACCAAACAATTACAATTTTTACTAGCTGATTTAGGTATGGAAAATGCTCGTTTTTCTATCAATATTAAACCAACATCTAATTATTTTTCAAACGGAAAAGACGAATTAGAACTCTTATTCTCTGCAAATAAAGGAGGGAATTTTGGAGAGCTGAAAAAAGTAGCTTCTGGTGGAGAATTGTCAAGAATTATGCTATCTGTAAAAACAATATTATCAGAAAACACGCAATTACCAACCATTATTTTTGATGAGATCGATACAGGCGTTTCTGGAGAAGTTTCAAATAAAATTGCAGCGATTATGCAGCGAATGAGTAATAATATGCAAGTAATTGCCATTACACATTTACCACAAATTGCATCAAAAGGAAAAAACCATTATAAAGTATTTAAAAAAGAAGTTAAGGGCGTCACCACAACGAGTCTAAAGCTACTTTCTTCGGAAGAACGAATTTTAGAAATTGCAGAAATGTTAAGTGGAAAAGATATCTCAGAGTCTGCACTAACGCACGCAAAAGAACTTTTAAATTAACAAAATGACTGACGATAGTAAAGCAGAAGATTTATTTTTTGAGGCAGATATGCTAATAGATGATAATCAAATTAAAGAGGCAAAAGAACTTTTAAATGATTTACTCAATGATTATCCAGATTTTGGAAGAGCTCATAATCATTTAGGATGGTTATATTCTGTTAAATTTAATAATCATCCTAAAGCAAAAAAACATTTAGAACTTGCTTTGAAATTTTCTCCAGATTATATGGGAGCATATTCTAATTACGTATACCTGCTATTAGAGATGAATAAGTATGATGAGCTTATAGAATTTGGAAAAAAACATGTAGATAAAGGTGTCGCAGATGCTGGTACTCTTTATAATAAAATGGCACAATCTTATGAGCTTAAGGGAGAATTAATGGAAGCCTATAAATATTATAAATTGGCAATTAAAGGCGCAATAAATAATCAATTTTTAGAAGAATTATACGCGTCAATAAATAGGTTGAAAGGAAAAATGACACTATTTCAAAAACTAAGTCTCATCAATAAAAACTAGTTTTTTAGTCAATATAAAATTGTTATCTTAAATACTAAATACTACAGACAAACAACTAAAATATGTACAATTTATTAAAAGGAAAAAAAGGAATTATTTTTGGTGCATTAAATGAGCAATCTATTGCTTGGAAAGTTGCAGAAAGAGCCCATGAAGAAGGCGCAATTTTTGTATTAACAAATGCACCAATTGCTTTAAGAATGGGGCAATTAAATGAATTGGCAGAAAAAACAGGTTCTCAAGTAATTGGCGCAGATGCCACTTCTATTGACGATTTAACGGCTTTAGTTGAAAAATCTATGGAAATTTTAGGTGGAAAAATAGACTTTGTTTTGCATTCAATTGGTATGTCTGTAAACGTTAGAAAAGGCAAGCACTATACAGATCCAAATTACGATTTCACCACAAAAGGTTGGGACATTTCTGCAGTTTCTTTCCATAAAGTAATGAATGTATTGTACAACAAAAATGCAATGCGTGAGTGGGGGTCTATAGTTGCGCTAACCTATATGGCTGCACAGCGCGTTTTTCCAGATTATAATGATATGGCAGATAACAAGGCATTTTTAGAGAGTATTGCACGTAGTTTTGGCTACTTCTTTGGCAGAGATCATAAAGTTCGCGTAAATACCATTTCGCAATCGCCAACACCAACCACAGCAGGAAGTGGCGTAAAAGGCTTTGATGGTTTTATAGAATATGCAGAAAAAATGAGTCCATTAGGTAATGCAACAGCTTTAGAATGTGCAGATTATACAATTTCACTTTTCTCAGATTTAACTAAAAAAGTAACCTTACAGAATTTATTTCATGATGGAGGATTCTCAAATATGGGCGTTAGCGATCCAATAATGGAAAAAATTGAGTAAAATAGTATCACTTTAAGCGCAGTTTAAAGATATTTTTTTAGAAGCTATTTCCTGCTTTACATTATATCTTTTTATGCTGAATTCATTTTAGTATCTTGCTTTTTAAAAAAAAGTAACTTAATTATTACTACAGATACTAAATCAAGTCTAGCATAAAAAGGATGCCATTTCAATCAGGGCTAAACGTGTTTGCTAGCTTTTAGAAAATAGACAAGTGATTCAAAATTTTTGAAGTTGAAAGTTTTTAGAAATAAGAACTTTCAACTTTTTTTATTTTTCTACATTTACAATATAGATCGTTTTAAAGCCAATCAGCTTTGAAACGTTATAACGTTATAACTTTGAAACTAATTTTCTCTATAATAATTCCAGTGTACAATCGTCCAAAAGAAATTGACGAGCTGTTAGAAAGTCTTACACAACAAGATTTTCAAGATTCTTTTGAAGTTTTAGTTATCGAAGATGGTTCAACCCAAAAAAGTGATAAAATTCCTGCGAAATATCAACATCAGCTTAATGTAAAATACTATTTCAAAACAAACAGTGGAGCAGGAGCGAGCCGTAATTTCGGAATGCAAAAAGCACTAGGCAATTATTTTATTGTTTTAGATTCAGATGTAATTGTGCCTAAAGAATATTTATCCGAAGTAAAAAAATCACTAGAAAACAATTTTACGGATGCTTTTGGAGGTCCAGATGCTGCACATCCTAGTTTTACAACATTGCAAAAAGCTATAAATTATGCTATGACAAGTTTTTTAACTACAGGAGGAATTCGTGGTAAAAAAAATGGAGTGGGTAAGTTTCAACTGCGAAGTTTTAATTTGGGTTTATCAAAAAAGGCTTTTGAAACTACAAAAGGATTTTCTAAAATGAAAACAGGAGAAGATATCGATTTAACGTTTAGATTATGGGAAAACGGATTTGAAACCCAATTAGTCCCAGAAGCTTTTGTATATCATAAACGAAGAAGTACACTAGAACAGTTTTTTAAACAGACTTACGCTTTTGGCACAGCAAGACCTATTTTAAATAAAAAATATCCAGAGAGTGCTAAAATTACATTTTGGTTTCCTTCTGTTTTTATAGTGTCTTTGATTGCATCTATAATTGCATTTTATTGCAGTTATTCAATTTTTATTTTACCCTTTTTCTTTTATTTTATGGCATTATTGTTCGATTCATTTCGACAAAGTTTTAGTTTAGAAGTCGCATTTTTATCTATTATAACAACGTTAACTCAGTTTTTTGGTTATGGCTTGGGTTTTTTGAAAAGTCAGTTTTTTTCTAAAAAGTAAAAGCTCCCAATTTCTTGAGAGCTTTTATAAATTTAAATTTTAGTAATTATTTTTTTTCAGGATTCAAAATTCCTAAAATATAACCATCAGTTAAATATTTTTTAGCCACCATTTGAATGTCTTCTTTGGTAAGCCCGTTAATTCGATCTTCAAAAGAAATAGTATCAGCAGCATCGTTTTTCATATAATCTACATTTTTAATTACATTTAACCAATACCTATTTCTCTTTACACTTTCTTGATGATTTAATATTTGGGCTTTTTTAGTTTTCATTAAATCTTCATCAGAAGGGCCATTTTTTGCCATATCTGCTACTTGAGCAATAGCAATATTTTTTAATTTATCTACGTTTTCTGGTGCACAAGGAAACGATATAGAAAAATTATAACGTCCATAAGGCATTTTAGAAATACTACCACTTGTTCTAGAAGAATATACACCACCTTCTTCTTCACGTAATTTCTCAGTTAATTTAATACCTACAATTTCACCTAAACTTTTAAAAGCGATGGCTTCTTTTTTGTTGTAAGTAGTTTCTCCTTGGTAGGTAATTCTCACACTACTTTTCGGATCTGTACCTTTTTCAATAATTTTAGTATGAGAACCTTTCATAGGTCTAAAATCTGACACTTTATAATTTTCATTTGAGTTTTTACCAGGTAAACTAGCAATATATTTCATAGCAAACTCTACTAGTTTACGTTCATCAATATTTCCTACAAAATAGAAATTAAAATCTCCAGCATCAGCAAAACGTTCTTTATATTTTTCATATGCTAAATCATAATCTGCAGCATCATATTTTTCTACCGAAGGAAAACCTGTATAACGTGGATTATCAGCATTCATAAAGTCTGACATTTCTTTTTGGAAAAAGAAACTCGGACTTGCTAATAAATTACCCAAAAAGCTTTTGTTTTTGTTTAGTGACGAATTATATGCTTTTACATCTTTATTTAAAGATGTAAAATATAAATGCACTAGCTGAAAAAGTTCTTCTAAATCTTTTGGAGATGCAGATCCATTAAACCCTTCACTTAACCCACCAATAAAAGGACTAACATTTGCAATTTTACCAGACATCATTTTTCTCATATCTGAAATGTTATATCCATTAACTCCGGCATCAGTTAAAGCGCCATTAGCAAAAGAAGTCGCTTTTAATTCTTCATCAGAATATAATGACGTTCCTCCATAACTATAGGCAGTAAACAAAATTTCGTCATTTTTAAAGTCAGTTTTCTTATATGTAATTTTTGCTCCGTTTTCTAATACTAATGTTTTGGTATCTAATTCATCATTTTTAGTAGCACCCACAATTTTACCCATTGCAGGTAAATCTGTAATTAAAGAAGCCGCTACTTCCTTATCTTCGTAAGGTTTTAATTCTTTCGTTTTAATACTTTCTAAGGCATCTAAAACTTGTTGTTCTGTAATTACTTTTTTAGGACCTGTAATAATGATTACTCTATTGTCATCATGAATATAATCTGCAACTACGTTGTTTACATCTTCTAAACCTATGGTTGGTAATATCGTTTTATTCATAGTAAAGGTCCAAGCAATTCCTGGTATAGGACTTTGATTTAAAAAATGATTTACATATGTACCTACAATTCTACCAGATTCGTTATTATCACGATCGTTATATGATTTTTCTAAACGAGATAAAACGTTCTTTTTTGCTCGTTCTAGTTCACCTTTTGTAAAACCATAACGTTTTGCGCGTTCACTCTCTTGTAACAGTGCTTCTAAACCTTTTAATTGTCCGTCTGCACTAGTAGTAGCAATAGATTGGTATGCTTCTCTGTTTCTGGCATACGTTCCTCCATGATAGCTAAAACCAAAAACAAAAGGAGGGTTTTCTCCATTTCTTAATTCGTCTAAACGATTGTTTAACATTTGCGCAAACAAAGACTCAACAATTGAATTTTTATATGCTGCTACAGTTTCTGTTGGTTTAGTATCTTCATAATCTTTATACATTAATTGCACTCTCGCAAAAGGAGATTCCTTATCAGCTTCAATAGCCACAAATGTTTCTTTGTGGTTTTCTACAGAAAATGATGCTCTTTTTCTCGGGGTTTTGGCTTTAGGAACATCACTAAAGTATTTTTTAATTTTAGCTTCTAGCTGTGTAACATCTACATCACCAACAGCAATTACTGCCATTAAATCTGGTCTATACCAATCTTTTTGAAAACGTCTAATACTTTCGTAAGTAAAGGTTTTTATACTTTCTTCGGTACCAATTGGTAATCTTTTAGCGTATTTTGAGCCATACATCATTTTAGGTAAATATTGCTCCATCATTCTGCTGTCTGCTCCTCTTCTAGATCTATATTCTTCTAATACAACACCTCGTTCTTCATCAATATCTTTATCTAATAGTAAAGCACTGCCAGCCCAATCTCTAATAATTTGAAAACCTTTGTCTAATTTAGCCTCGTCATCACTTGGAATCGGTAAAATATATACAGTTTCATCAAAACCTGTGTACGCGTTTAAATCTGCACCGAATTTTACACCAATAGATTGTAAATAATCAACTAACTCGTTCTTTTTGAAGTTTTTAGTTCCGTTAAAATTCATATGCTCCATAAAATGAGCCAAACCTAACTGATCGTCATCTTCTAGAATAGAACCAGCGTTAATTGCTAAACGCAGTTCTACCTTATTAGCAGGTTTACCATTGTTTTTAATATAATAGGTTAAACCATTGGATAGTTTACCCATTTTTACACTAGCATCTATAGGTATTTTAGGTGATACAACTTTTTCTTTTACAGCTTGTTCCGCTTTTTTTGTGTTTTCAACAACTTTTTTTTGTGAATCACATGAAGTGATAAAAAGTGATAGAAATAAAATAAATAGTATTTTTTTCATAGTAATAATTAATTAAATTTTTGGGCAATTTAGCGATTTTAATTTAATTAAACTAAGAAGTTAGTTTAATTAAATTAAATAAAAAAAACAGGTTGAATAGGAAATTCAATTTTATTATCTGAAATAATTCAAAAATAATTTTAAAAGAAAAATAAAAGCTTTAAAATTGATAAAAAATCACGTTTAAATAAAATGAAAATTATCTTTTTAAACCTAAGAAAAGAATAATATATTTGGACTCCTTAAAAAATGTGTTTTTTAATTCATTTAATCAAGAATAAGAAGGATAATACAGGCTATTTATCTTTAAAAAACAGATTGATAAGATATGCCATTATTATTTAAAAAAAGAATAAGATTTTTATAAACAAAGCTATGATTTTTTCAGCATTCCCCAACTCAAAAAAATAATATGACAGAATTTCAAGGGCATAATCAAGAAGATTTTTTTGAAGACACCTATAAAATTGATATACGACAAGAAATTGAAAAGTATTTCCTTTACTGGAGGTGGTTTATATTGGCTATTTGTATTGCTTTTGTTTCTGCTTTTTTGTATATGAAATATACACCTAAGCAGTTTAGCGCTTCAGCGTATATTATGATAAAGGATAATTTAAAATCAGGTATTTCCGATGAGCTAAAAGCGGTTTCTGATTTAGGGATCGTTGGTACAAGTTCTACAAATAATCCTGAAAATGAAATTTTTATCATAAAGTCAAGAAAAATTGTTGGTAAAATGGTAGATTCTTTAGAACTAAATATTAGTTATTTTAAAGAGGGTAATATCAATAACGTTGAGGCGTATAAAAATAGCAGTGTTCTAATAAAATTTTTAAATAAAGATGATGTTTACCATAATTTAGATACTGCATTTGTTGTTTCTTTTTCGAATCATAACAAGTTACATTTAAAAAATACAGAAGGGGAAATTTTACAAGATGTTTATTTTGATGAAATTGTTGAAAGTAAAAAACTAGGACCATTTAAAATCATAAAAAATAATTTAAATAGAGAATTAACTGAAGATGAACAAGAAATTTTAGTGGTTATAAAACCGCGAAAAAATGTAGTTAGTTCTTACGCTTCAAGAATTCAAATAAGCGAGATAAGCGAAAACTCAAGTATTTTACATTTAAGTATAGTAGATCGTAATAAATTTAAAGCAGAACATATTTTAGATGAGCTGATAAGGCAATATAATTTAGATGCCGTAATTGATAAGAATATTGTTTCTAAAAAAACCAAAGATTTTATTGATGTAAGGCTAAAAAGTGTGGGGGTTGAATTAGGTTTAATTCAAGATAACTTAAAAGATTATAAAAATGATTTTGGTATAAGCGGCTATTCAAAGGAAAGTGAGATGGTGCTAGAATCAATTTCTGAAACTGATGGGCAAATAATACAATTAAAAACTCAATTAAGTTTAGTAAAATGGGCGCAAGAAGAGATTTCTGCGCAATCAACAGAATATGAAATACTACCGGCTAATCTTGGCTTTTCAGATGAAGTCACATCAAAATCTATCGACGACTTTAATCAATTAGTACTAGAGAGGTTTAAGTTAGAACGAATTGCGGGTAATAAAAACCCCAATTTAATTGCTTTAGAAAAACAGATTAAGGTTTTAAAGAAAAATTTAGAATCGAATTTAAGTAATTTACAAAAATCAATTGATATTCAGTTGAATAAAGCGAGCCAGGAGTCAAAAAAGGTAAAAAGTAGAGTAGCTCAATTTCCTAAAATAGAAAGGGGTATTGTAGATATACAAAGACAAAAAATTATCTATTCTGAATTGTATTCTTACTTGTTAAGAAAAAAAGAAGAAATAGCAATTTCTTTAGCGGTTACTGTTTCAAATGCTAAAATAATCGATGCTGCTTTTAGTGCTGGTATTCCAGTTTCACCAAAAAAGAATTTTGTTTACTTAATTGCATTAGCCGCTGGTTTTTTACTGCCATTTAGTTTAATTTACATCAAATTTCAATTAGATACTAAAATTCACTACAGAAAAGATATAGAGGATAATGTAAATATCCCATATTTAGGAGACATTCCTCATACTGAATCTACGGATAAAGTAGTTGTTAAAAAAGGAACAAGAACAAGTACGGCAGAAGCATTTAGACTTTTACGAACAAATTTAAATTTTATATTACCTAGAAAGAGTGAAGAGCCAAAGGGTAAAACAATTTTTACAACATCAACAATAAGTGGAGAAGGAAAATCTTTTGTATCTATAAACTTGGCAGCAACCTTAGCGTTAACAAATAAAAAAGTAGTATTACTTGGTTTTGATTTACGCGCTCCTAAAATTACCGATTATTTAGATGTTGCAGATCGAAAGGGAATTACAAATTATATCTTAGATGATCAATTAACTTTAGAGGACATTAAGTTTACAATTCCGGAATTGCAAAATGTAGATTTGATTTCGTCAGGATTAATTCCTCCAAACCCATCAGAATTGTTATTGAATGATAGAGTTGCAGATTTATTTGAAATGGTAAAAAAAGATTACGATTTTATTATAGTGGATACAGCCCCAATAAGTTTGGTAACAGATACTTTACTAATTTCTGATTATGCAGATATGTTTTTGTATGTAGTGAGAGCAAATCATTTAGACAAAAGAATGCTCATTGTACCCAGAACATTATATAAAGAAAAGAAACTGCCTAATATGGCAATTGTTTTAAATAATACAGATGATAAGAGAGGTTATGGTTATGGTTATGGATACGTAGAGCAAGATAAAAAATCTTTTTATAAAAGGCTGTTGGGTTTATAATTGTTAATTCACTTTATTTACATTACTACTTTTCGTTCAAAGATTTTATTTTTAAATCAGTTATTGATTTTGTGTTCGTTTCAAAAACGATTTTTTTGACTTCATTGGGTTTAATATCAAAAAAATTATCAGAAAAATGACCTTTTTTAGATGTAAATAAAAATACATCTTTTTGTAAAACATTACTTTTTAATGCGATGATAACTCCATTTTCTGTTTTTGTGATTTGTCGCTCAATTTGCCCTTTTGGCAATTGTAAATCTTTTGGTTTAGAGAAATAAAAAATTGATTTTTGATTGTTAAATTCAGTAATTAAAAAAGTGTTTTTTTTATCTAACGTATCTAAAGAAAGCTGGTAAAATTGTTGACTACTATTTTCTGAAACTTTAATTTCTTTTGAATTTGACCAGATTTCTTTTCCGTAAAAATCAATGATTTTCATTTTTAATTTTCCTTCTATTGATTTAAAGTTATCATTTATAACAAAAGTTTTTACAGTATCATTTTCTATTACAGATGAAATTAAAATATTATCAAAAGCTTTTTTTGCTTTGTATTGTAACGCTTTCCAGTTCCCAAAATAATCAATAGAAGACCAAGAAATGGCAGGCCAACAATCATTTAACTGCCAAAACAAAGTTCCCATATTATAAGGTTTTGCTCTTCTTTGTGCTTCAATACCCATAACAATCCCGCTAGCTTGCAATAACTGACTTACATACACATAATCTTCATCATTTTTAGGGACGTTATAATCGCGAGCCATATATTCATCAATCAATTGAAAACCTCTAACGTGTTTTTGATGCGATTGTATAGCATCCGTTTTTAAATGAATAGTATCTTTTTGGTTGATGTAATTAATTGTCTCAAAACTAGGAAAAGATTGAAACCCAAACTCACTCATAAATCTTGGTACATTTTCTTGTAAATGTTCAAAAGGATACGCATCGTGCCAAATCCACCAATCATGGGCATCACCTTCTGTTTTATATTTGATGTTTCCACGACCGTATTTTGGCGAAGTTTCCCAATAATCCGTTTCAGAAAATTGTTTTACTATTTTAGGTAAAATGGAATCAAAAACTGCTAAATAATCACTCCAAATTTCTTGTTTTTCTGTTGATGTTCTGTTGGCTTGCCATCCCCAACGCTTCCAGCCTTCTGAGTTTTCGTTATTTCCGCACCATAAGGCAATTGATGGGTGATTTCTTAATCTTTTAACTTGCTGAACTGCTTCTTGTTTTACGTTTTCTAAAAATTGTTCATCTCCTGGATACATTGCACAAGCAAACATAAAATCTTGCCAAATGAGAATGCCTTTTTCATCACACAAATCATAAAAAATATCATTTTCATAAATTCCACCTCCCCAGACACGTAACATATTCATATTTGATGAAACAACATCAGAAAGTAATTTTTTATAATGATGATTGGTAACGTTGTTCTGAAAACTATTTTGAGGAATATAATTAGCACCTTTCATATAAACAGGTTTTCCATTCAATTCAAAATAAAAAGATTCGCCGATACTATCTTTTTTGTTGATCAGTTTTATGGTTCTAATTCCGTATTTTGTAGAAATTGAATCTAAAATAATCTTGTTTTTTTTAACGACTACTTTAATATTATATAAGTAAGGTTCGCCTAAATTATGTGTCCACCACAATTTTGGATTATTAATTGAAATGGGAATTTCAGGTTTTTCAGGACTTATAGGTTGCAATGTGTCATTAATATAAACTTCATATTTTAAGCTACTTGTTCCAACATTTTTATCTTCTATATATAAAGTTAAATTTGCGTTAGCATCTGTAAAAGAATTTTGTTTAATATAAATGTTTTCAATTTTATAATCGTTCCAAGCATTTACAGAAACATCTTTCCAAATACCAGCTGTATTTAGTTTTGGACCCCAATCCCAACCATTTTGAAATTGCGCTTTTCTAGTATAAATTCTTTTTCCTTCAGGGAGTTGATATGGATTTTTGGCTTCTTTTTGAGTTTCAATTTTAGTAAAGTTTTTAAAAACCACTATCAATTGGTTTTCTTTTTTGGCAATATGTTTAATATTAAAAGTAAATTTCCGAAAAGCATTTTCAGTTTTTCCTAATAATGAATCATTTAGATAAATAGTTGCGTAGGTGTCTAATCCGTCAAAATTTAATTCGATATTTTTTCTTTGTAATATTTCTTTTGATAAGGGAAAATTAGTTTGATAGATCCAATCTTTTTTAGCAACCCATTGTACTTTTTCTTCATTATTTTTCACAAAAGGATCTTCTATAATGTGATGAGAACGTAAATCTGTAAATACATTTCCAGGAATAATTGCAGATTTCCAATCTAATGTGTCGATTGCCTTAAATTGCCAATTTGTATTTATTTTTTGTTGAATCGGTATATCTTTTTCTATGGAATTACATCCCAAAAATAAAAGCAATAGGAAGCCAAAAATAATTTTATACATCTTTTATCACTTTTAAAATTTCTTGAATAGTTTCTATATCAGAAACAGTTTGTTTGGTTGTATCGAAAAACACTTTAGAATTCTTTTTTTCTTTTGATGCAGAAGTATGAATTTCTTGAAAACCAGCTTCTTTAAATTCGTGGGCATTACTTGGGTTAATTCCACTTCCAGGTAATATAGTTAATTTGTTATTTGCGATTTTTTTTAACTCTTTTAAAAGTTCAATTCCGTCAATTGCTTTTTCTTTTAAACCTGAAGTTAAAATTCTATCGACACCTAAATCAATTAATTGTTCTAGTGCTTTTTTAGGATTATTTACACAGTCAAAAGCTCTATGAAATGTAAACGAAAGTGGTTTTGCAAGTTGAATTAATTCTCTTGTTCTTTCCAAATCGATTGAATTATCAGTATTTAAAACACCAGAAACAATTCCGTTAAAACCAAATTCTTTACAAAGCTTAATGTTTGCTTTCATTTGTTGAAACTCATCATCAGTATAACAAAAATTGCCGCTTCTTGGTCTTATTAAAATATGTACAGGAATCGAGATTTCATCAGCAACTTTTTTTAATGAACCATAAGAAGGCGTAATTCCGCCAACTGATAATTCAGTACAAAGTTCAATTCTATCTGCTCCCGCTTTTTGAGCATTAATGGCTGATTGATATGAATTTGCGCAGATTTCTAGTTTCATTTTTTTTCTGTCATTCCTGTGAAAACAGGAATCTTGTGTTTAAGTATTCTTATTTATTATGGATTCCTTCCTACGCAGGAATGACAATTTTCATTATTCTACTATTATTTCATCAATAAACGTCCAAGCCTTATTTCTTGCACCTTGTTTTCCTTCAGGAATAATTCCATAGTTTGGAATTATTAATTTAATTTTTTTTGCAACCATTTGTGATTGAGTTTTAAACTCTAAATTTATTGGTATTATAATCGATGTTTCTTCGTTTTTTAATAAAAACTTATTGGCAACAACTCCACCATCTTCTAATGTGATTCTAGCTGCAATATATTCAGGCGCATAAATCCATTGTCCATTTCCATTGTGAAATCGTGTGGATATCGAATTGATTTCTGTTGGTTTATCAAATTCAATGGTTATTTCTACATCATCACCAGAAAAAACCAACCATTCTTTATCTCCATAGCGTTTATTATTTCCAGAAATACCGTTAATTAAAGCTTGTTTTCCACCTGCATTGTATGCTTTATGAGGATCAACATTTAAAGAGATTTTTGCACCAACAGCTTTATGTAAGTTGATTCTTTGTTCAAAAATAGAACCCAATTGTTCTTCCCTTTCAAAGTCAAAAACAGCTGCTTTTATAGTGGTTGATGAATCAATTTTAATTGGTTTTTCATATTCTGGATACAAGAACAGATAAGGATTATTTCCATCTAAACTATAAACAATTTTTTTATCAGTTGTAGTTTGAAGTTTGTATTTTAACTTCCCATTTTCTTTAATCAATTCACCTTTTACTTCATACAAATGATTGGCATAATTCACATTCATAGCATCCAACCTTTTATTAAAATGCTCTAAACGATTTATAAAATCGGTATAATTTTTATTTTCTGATGAACTCCAAACCACTTCACTCAACGCAATTGCTCTTGGAAAAGCCATATATTCTACTTTTTCAGGAGTGGTTATATATTCTGTCCAAACATTTCCTTGCGCTCCCAAAACATATTTACTTTCTTCTTTGGTTAATTCAGTAGGAATAGGATTAAAATTATATACTTTTTCTAAAGGTAGAAATCCACCAATAGCCAAAGGTTCGTTTTCGTTATCAGATTGATAATGATCAAAGTAACAATGAGATTGTGGTGTCAAAATTACATCGTGTTTTTGCTGGGCAGCTTCAATGGCACCATTGGTTCCACGCCAAGACATCACCGTTGCGTTTGGAGCTAAACCACCTTCTAAAATTTCGTCCCAACCAATAATCTGTTTTCCTTTTTGGTTGATGTATTTTTCCATTCTGGTAATAAAATAACTCTGTAATTCGTGTTCGTCTTTTAAGCCTTCTTTTTTAATGAGTTGCTGACAATTTTCACACTTTTTCCAATTGGTTTTCGGAGCTTCATCTCCACCAATATGAATGTATTTTCCTGGAAATAATTCCACAACTTCATCAATTACATTTTCTAAAAACTTAAAAGTGGATTCTTTTGGACAATAAATTTCTTCAAAAACGCCCCATTTTGTTGCTACTTCAACTTGATTTCCTGTACAACCCAATTCAGGATATGCAGCAATTGCAGCTTGTGAATGTCCAGGCATTTCAATTTCTGGAATGATGGTGATTTGTCTATCTGATGCATATTTTACAATGTCTTTTATTTCTTCTTGGGTATAGAATCCTCCATATTTTTTTCCATCAAATTGGTGAGGTTGATCTGAATAATGACCAATTAAAGTTTCATTTCTAAAAGCCGCAATTTCTTGCAATTTTGGATATTTTTTAATTTCAATGCGCCAACCTTGGTCTTCAGTTAAATGCCAATGAAATGTATTCATTTTTAGCATTGCCATTAAGTTGATGTATTTCTTAATAAAAGGCACCGAGAAAAAATGACGAGCAACATCCAAATGCATTCCTCTATACACAAATTGAGGTTCATCTTTTATCTCTAAACATTGAATTGCAATTTGTTTTTTATCTGTTTTTATAGGTAATAATTGAATCAAACTTTGAACTGCATAAAAAGCTCCTTTAGCCGATTTTGCAGCAATTAAAATTTTATTTTTTTTGATGTTCAGCTGATACCCTTCATCATTTCTAATAGTATCATCAGTAATGAAAATAATTTGATTGTCACTCTTATTTGATGGAAGTTTGAAATTATAAGTTTCTGAAAAATAAGAATTTAGATAATTAGAAACATCTTGAAATTCTCCATAAGATTCTAAAGAAGTATCTTCATCCAAAACGAAAACACCTTTTTGAATTGTTTGACTTAAAGGCTCTGGAATTATATTTGATTGCATAGGAACTAAATCCTTTTTTGTACAACTTGTAATTATCAAAATAAAAATAAGAAGAATATAATGCTGAAATTTCATTTTCTGTTATATTTGATACGAATTTAATAATCTATTTTGATGAAACTTCATTTTTTCTCTTTTTTTCTTGTTGTATTCGTAATAATGTCTTGTAATTCTAATTCTGAAATTACTTCAGCAAAAAAAGATAAATCTTTAATTTCTTATGTCAACCCATTTATTGGAACAGGTGGTCATGGACATACGTTTCCAGGAGCAACAATGCCTTTTGGGATGATGCAGCTTTCTCCAGATACGCGTTTAGACGGTTGGGATGGTTGTTCAGGCTATCATTATTCAGATGATGAAATCTACGGATTTTCACACACACATTTAAGCGGAACAGGAGTTTCTGATTATGGAGATATTTTATTGATGCCCACAAATAAAGCGATTTTTAATAATGGAGCTGATGGAAAAGAAGGTTATAAATCGAAATTTACGCACGAAAAAGAGGTTGCAGAGCCTGGTTTTTACAAAGTGTATTTAGAAGATTCAAATATTGATGTTGAATTGACGGTTTCTAAAAGAAGTGGAATGCATAAATACAATTTTCCGTCTGCAGAAAATCAGTTTGTGATTTTAGATTTATTGCACAGAGATAAAGTTTTAGATGCAAAAATTAATAGAATTTCTGATACTGAATTAACAGGATATCGTTTTTCTGAAGCTTGGGCAACAGACCAACGATTATTTTTTACGATTAAAACATCACATAAATTTACAGATGTTTTACAGTCACCTCCAAAAAAAGGAATGAAAGGCGCACAAAAAATAGCGTTGAATTTTATCAATCCAAATAACGAACCTGTAATTATTAAAATAGGAATTTCGGCAGTTGATATAGAAGGTGCAAAAAAGAATTTAGAAGGCGAAATTGGCAATCAAACTTTTGAGCAAGTTAAAAAAACTGCTCAAGATTTTTGGGAACAACAATTAGAAAAAATTGTAGTTGAAGATGCTAATATTGATCATAAAACGAACTTTTATACTTCAATGTATCATGTTGCTTTAGCCCCAAATTTGTATCAAGACGTAGATGGAAGGTATAGAGGAATGGATATGAAAATTCATACTTCTTTAGATTTTGATTATTATACAGTATTCTCACTTTGGGATACGTACAGAGCTGCTCATCCTTTATACACAATAATTGAGCAAGAAAAAACCAACGATTTTATCAATACGTTTTTAGCAAAATATGATGAAGGTGGCATACTACCCATTTGGGATTTAGCTGCAAATTACACAGGTTGTATGATTGGTTATCATGCAGTTCCTGTAATTGCTGATGCATATTTAAAAGGCATCAGAAATTATGATATAGACAAAGCTTTTAAAGCGATGAAACATTCTGCAACTCGAGATAAATTGGGATTAGATTCTTATAAAAGCTTTGGATTTATTCCTGTTGAAAAAGAATCAGAATCGGTTTCTAAAACTTTAGAATATGCTTATGATGATTGGACGATTGCACAAATGGCGAAAGATTTGGGCAAAGATGAAGATTATAAAACCTACTCTGAAAGAGCCCAATATTATAAGAATGTTTTTGACCCATCTTCGCAATTTATGAGAGGTCGTTTTAGAAATACGTGGTTTGCACCTTTTGGCCCTTATGAAGTAAATTTCAATTACACAGAAGCCAATGCGTGGCAATACAGTTTTTATGTACCACAAGATATTTCTGGTTTTATGAAGTTGTTAGGAGGAAAGCAACAGTTAGAAAATCAATTGGATAAACTATTTGTGGCAGAAGATAAAACTTCGGGTCGAAATCAGGTGGATATTACGGGTTTAATTGGGCAATATGCACATGGAAATGAGCCAAGTCATCACATGGCATATTTGTATAATTTTGTTAATAAACCTTTTCAAACACAAGAAAAAGTTCGTCAGATATTAACGGAATTGTACACCAATACTCCAGATGGAATTTCCGGAAACGAAGATTGTGGACAAATGAGTGCTTGGTATATTTTTAGTTCTTTGGGTTTTTATCCTGTAACGCCAGGATCGAATCAATACATTATTGGAAGTCCTTTGTTTGAAAAAGCAAGTATCAATTTAGAAAACGGAAAATCGTTTACTGTGGAGGCTAAAAATCAATCTGAAGAAAATAAATACATCAAATCTGTAAAATTAAATGGTGATGCTTATTCGTTTTCATACATCAATCATACAGCTATTATAAATGGTGGTAATTTGGTTTTTGAAATGACGAATGAACCCACAAATTGGGGAACAGCAGATGAATTTATTCCATCTACAGAAATAAAAGAACATGTAATTGTTGCAGCGCCATTTATTGCAAAAGGAGAAATTGCTTTTAAAAGAAGTACTGAAATTACTTTAGAAAATGCAGATAAAGAAGCCGTTATTTTTTACAGATTAGGTTACAAAGGTGGTTTTAAGAAATATGAAAATCCCTTTGTGATAGATAAATTCATCAATCTTTCTGTCTATGCCGAAAAAAATGAAATAAAAAGCAAAACTATTACTACTGATTTTTATAAAATTGATCCTAACCTAAAAATCGATTTAAAAACTGACTATGCAAATCAATACAATGCTGGTGGAGATAATGCTTTAATTGATGGCATTGTTGGTGCAGAAGATTTTAGAACAGGAACTTGGCAAGGCTATTTCGATGAAGATTTAATTGCAATTGTTGATTTAGGGAAAATAAAAGTTATAACTGAAATAGGAATTAATTGTTTGGAAGATCAAAGAAGTTGGATTTTTCTTCCAAAAGAGATTGATTTTTTAACATCGATTGATGGTATTAATTTCACATCATTTATCAAAAGAAAATTTGAAACTGTACAACCTAAAGAAAATGTAAAAATCGAAGAATCCAGAATAATTTTTAAGCCAAAAAAAATTAGATATATAAAAATCATTGCAAAAAAATTAGGCAAACTCCCAAAATGGCATTTAGGGCATAAACACGATGGAAGAAGTTGGTTGTTTGTAGATGAAATTCAAATAAAATAAATAATTGAAAACAAGATTCCTGTTTTCACAGGAATGACAGAAAGCATAAAATGAAACGCAGAAATTTTATAAAAAAAGCATCGGCCACCGGTTTAGGATTGGTAGCTGTTTCATCAACATTATTAGGTTGTGACGAAGAAATATCATCAGAAAAAAAAATAATTGTATCAACTTTTAAACCTATAAAACCATTAGTAATTGCAACTTGGAAAACTGATTTGGCAGTAGAAACAGCAGCAGCAGTTTTAGAAAAAGGAGGTGCTGCATTAGATGCAGTTGAGCAAGGTTGCAGAATTGAAGAAGCCAACGAAAAAGGGCAATCTGTAGGAAAAGGAGGCTTACCAGATAGAGATGGAGACGTAACTTTAGACGCCTGTATTATGGACGAGAAAGGAAATTATGGGGCAGTTTTAGGCGTAAAAAACATAAAACACGTAATTTCTGTTGCCAGAAAAGTGATGGAAGATACACCTCATGTAATGTTGGTAGGTGATGGTGCAGAAAAATTTGCAGTTTCAAAAGGTTTTGAAAGAGAAGATTTACTCACAGAAGCATCAAAAAAAGCTTGGGAAAATTGGAAAATAAAATCAGAATACAAACCGATTATCAACATAGAAAATCATGATACCATTGGTATGTTGGCTATTGATAAAAATGGGAATATTTCTGGAGCTTGTACTACAAGTGGATTGGCCTACAAAATGGCAGGTAGAGTAGGTGATTCGCCCATAATTGGTGGTGGATTATTTGTTGATAATGAAATTGGGGGTGCGTCTGCAACTGGTTTAGGAGAAGAAGTTTTAAAAACAGTTGGTAGTTTTTTAATTGTCGAATTAATGCGACAAGGAAAAAGTCCACAGCAAGCTTGTGAAGAAGCAATTGGTAGAATTGTAAACAAACCTGGTAAGGATTTTACAAACTTTCAAGTGGGTTATATTGCAGTAAACAAACAAGGAGAAACAGGAGCTTATTCCATTCATGAATGGTTCAGTTATAATATTTATAAGAATAAGAAAAACAAGAATATAAAATCAGATTTTTTTAATAAAGTATAAATATGTTAGCAAATACAACAAATAAATCTTACAAAAGCGCTTTTATCTTTTTAACTACGTTATTTTTCCTTTGGGGATTTATTACGGTTTTAGTAGACAGTTTAGTGCCTAGGTTAAAAGATGTTTTCGAAATGTCTTATGCAAAAACAGTTTTGGTGCAGTTTGCATTTTTTACAGCTTTTTTTGTTTTTTCGCTCCCAGCTGGATTTATTTTAGCCAAAATTGGATACAAAAAAGGAATTGTTTTAGGGTTAATAACTATGGCTCTAGGGTGTTTGCTGTTTTATCCTGCAGCAGAATATAGAAATTTCCCTATTTTTTTAGTGGGATATTTTACCTTAGCAGGAGGAATTACAGTTTTGCAAGTAGCTGCAAATCCATATGTAGCTTTGTTGGGTAGTGAAGATGGCGCTTCAAGTAGATTAAATTTGTCACAAGCTTTTAATTCTTTAGGAACTACAATTGCACCCGTTGTTGGTGCCTTATTTTTATTGAGCGATTCTGTAAAAACATCAGACCAAATAGCGGCTTTGTCAGCAACAGAAAGAATGAATTATTTAGTTGCAGAAGCAGCAACAGTACAAATTCCATTTGTTTTGATTGCGTTAGCAATTGGGTTTTTAGCACTTGCTTTTGGTTTCTTAAACTTACCAAAAGTTATGGAAGAATCTCCAAAAGGCGGTTATTTAACTTTATTAAAAAATAAAGCAATGCTAATGGGCGCTTTAGGAATCTTTGTGTATGTAGGCGCAGAAGTTGCTATTGGCAGCTTTTTAGTCAACTATTTTGCAGATATGAATTTGGCAACAATTGTTTCTCAAAACGAAACGATGATGCGTATTGCAAACGCTATTGCTAGCACCTTTAATAAAACATTTACAGATTCCGACCCAAAATCGTTATTAGGAATTTTTGTAATTTTCTATTGGGGAGGCGCAATGATTGGACGATTTATTGGTGCGTATTTAACTAAAATTATGGCGCCAGGAAAAGTACTAAGCATTTTTGCTTTTTTAGCAATTGCTATGATTACTATTTCTATAAATACAACTGGTTTATTTTCTATGTGGTCTATTTTGGCAGTTGGTTTGTTTAATTCAATAATGTTTCCAACCATTTTTACCTTAAGTTTAGAAGGTTTGGGCGATTTAAAAGCACAAGCTTCTGGTTTGCTATGTATGGCTATTGTTGGTGGAGCAATTATTCCGTTTGCTTTTGGTAGTTTAATAGATGGTTTTGGCTTTAAAACTGCCTTTATTTTAACGATTATCTGTTACGGTTATATTTTGTTTTATGGACGATTTAAGCATAAGAGGCTTTAGATAATAATAAAATTGATAAACGTTCTCATAAAATAGAGATAACTATACATAAATTTTAGCGCTTGTTGCCTATTTATTATCTAGCGGAATAACTTTAGTGTTTATTTCTAATTATTCTGCCTCAGCCACAGTAAATAAATTACTTTTACTATTAACTATTTTGCTTAATAAGACTATGAAAAATATATTAACGTTTTTAACCATTTCTATGGTATTTCTATTTGTAAATAAATCTGTTGCACAAAACGGATTCGAAACTCAATTTAATATAGGAATACCAGCAAATATTGCGGCGAAAGAAATATCCAACTCTAGTATGTCTGTAGACTTAGCGTATTTATTTACAAAAAAACTAGGTAAAGAGCTTAAGGGCTCTGAAGGAGAGCCGCTTACTATGAATAATAAACCAATTCATTTTAGAACTTTGCAGTATGGAATCTCTGCAGGTTATTTACATACATTTAACGGAGACGATATGGAAGACATAAAGTTAATACCAATTGCAGCCGCTTTACGCATGTACTTTTTTAATGTAGTATCTATAGGAGGTGCTTTGGGATATGCAGTTGGGTTAGATTCAGAAGCTACCGATGGCGGAGGATATATGGAAGCTTCTATTGGTTTTGGCCCACCTAAAAGGGCATTAATATTTACGATGAAAGGCGTTAATTTAAATGGTGACCCAGAGTTTGAATTACTTACAGCTAATCTTGGTATAAGATTTCAGTTTTAATTTTTGTAGCTATTTCCTGCTTTTCGCACTCGCTTTTTTCGTTTCTCAAAAGAGCTCAAACAATTGCTACAATCAGGGCTAACCTTTTTTGCTAGCTAAATTTATCTACTTATTTAATAAGTTTTTTGCTATAATACTTATTGGAACTTACATTTTATTTCGATGCTATATTATAGTGATAACTTGATATATATAAAGTGTGTTTATTATGATCGATCAACAAAAAACCCAAAACAATTAAGTTTTGGGTTTGTAAATTCTAAGTTACTAAAACTACTTGTCTGCTGCGTCTTTTTTAGGTTCGGCTTTATCGGCTAAAATTCTAGTTTCTTTGTTCGCAACTTCCCAAGCGGTATGGAAAACCAAACGAGTTCTATTTTCTAACAATTCGTAGTTAATCTTGTCTGGTGTATCAGTTGGTTTGTGGTAATCTACATGTGTACCATTAAAATAGAAAATAATTGGCACATTGTTTTTTGCAAAGTTATAATGATCTGACCTGTAGTAAAAACGATTCGGATCATTTTCATCATTATATTTATAATCTAAATTAATGTTGGTGTACTTCGCATTAATGGCCTCAGATAATGTGTGTAATTCTGTACTTAATTTATCAGAACCAATTAAATACACATAATTTGGATCGTCTTTATGTCTGTCATCAGTTCTACCAATCATATCAATATTTAAATCGCAAACGGTATTTGCTAAAGGAAATAAAGGATCTACATCTGCATAATATTTAGAGCCTAACAAACCTTTTTCTTCTCCAGTAACGTGCAAAAATAAAATAGATCGTTTCGGACCTTTACCTGCTTTTGCGGCCATTTGGAATGCTTCTGCAATTTCTAACATAGCCACAGTTCCAGAACCATCATCATCTGCACCGTTGTAAATATCTTCACCTTTTACACCTTCGTGATCTAAATGTGCAGAAATTACAATAATTTCATCTGGTTTTTCAGAACCTTTAATAAAAGCAACTACGTTTTCAGAATCTTTAAATGTTCCTCTACGTGTATTTTTGTTAATCCACTCTGCAGGTACTTCCTGAAAATAATCATCACCACCTAACGGAGAAACAATTTCTTGATTTACATAAAAATTTTTTAAATATTCAACTGCTTTTTTCTGTCCAGGTTCTCCAGTTTCTCTTCCTTCAAATTCATCTGAAGCATAAGTAAAAAGGTGAGTTCCTAAATCTTTAGCCGTTATGGTGGCTGCATATTTTACAGCTTGATCTACATTTGCATCTTCTGATGCTTCTTTACTAGTGCCACATGCTATAAAAGCGAATGCGCTAGCCATATAAAGTAATTTTTTCATGAATTAAAAACGTGTTTAATTTAATTTGAATTCTATCCAAAAGTAACAAAAAGTTAGCCCATATTCCAAAAAGAACAGCTATTAATTCCTCTTTATGATAAACTGCTCTAAATTTTTATTAAAACTAATAATTTCTTTTGGAAATAAATCATCAAAAGCATTTGCCTTAATTAGAGTAGAAGGAGGGCCTGTATGTATTTTATCATCTGTAAATAATACAATTTCATCTGCAAATTTAATAGATAAATTAACTTCATGAGAGGACAGAATTATTGTTTTAGAAGTTTCTTGAACCAATTTTTTTAATAAAGAAAATATTTTTATCGTGTGATGTAAATCTAAATGAGTTGTAGGTTCATCTAAAATAATAAGATCTGTATCTTGTGCCAAGGCTCTTGCAATAAGAACACGTTGCAATTGTCCATCACTTAATTCGTAAAAGAATTTATATTTTAAATGTTCTATTTCTGTTTGTGTAATTGCCCAATCTATTTTTTCTAAATCTGTTTCAGATATTTTGTCAATCCAATTGGTGTAGGGTTGTCTTCCTAAGGCAACCAATTCAAAAACAGTTAACTGGCTTTCTGGCAAACGTTCTGTTAATACCAAACTTAAATTTTTAGATAGTATTAAGTTGTCAATTTTTTCAATATTTTTTTGGTTGATAAATACAGTGCCTTCTAATGGTTTCTGAACTTTAGCAATCGTTCTTAATAAAGTTGATTTTCCAATTCCGTTTTTACCCAAAACAGCAACTAATTTTCCTTTTTCAATAGCAATATTAATATCAGTAGCTATGAGATTTTGGACTTTTTTAGTTTGATAACCTATGGATAAGTTTTCAGTTTTTAAGACGATATTTTTATTTTGATGTTTAATGGTGTAAAGATTTATTTTGTTTAATTGATTTTAATATTGCTTTCAGTTATCATTTTTTTATGCTTAAACTTGCTAACTCCTTCCATCAGATAAAGTTAGGACGGGCTTATTTTTACACAAATATCCTCTTTTTTCGCATTAACAACCAAATTACAACAGGTGCACCAAATAAAGAAGTTATCGCATTTATAGGTAACGTAAATTCACTTGATGGCAATTGCGCAATGGCATCACAAATTAATAAAATAATTGCACCCAAAATAGCCACAGCAGGTAGCAATATTTTATGATTAGATGTTGTAAAAAACAACCGAGCAATATGCGGAACAGCCAAACCTACAAAAGCAATAGGCCCAGAAAAAGCAGTAATAACTCCTGTTAAAATGCTCGTAATTAATAAAATAATATTTCTACTTTTTTTAATGTTGATGCCTAGGCTTTTTGCATAATTCTCTCCCAATACAAAACTATTTAATGGTTTTATAACCGATATGGTTCCAATAATTCCAACTGTATAAATAATCAGGAAAACGATAATTTCATTCCAACTTAAATTCCCCAAACTTCCAAAACTCCAAAATAAATATTGTTGAATTTGTTCCGCTTCAGAAAAATAGGCCAAAACACTGATTACTGCTGAGGTTAAACTACCAAACATTAAACCTATAATTAAAATAGACATGGTGTTTCTTACTTTATTGGCAGCAATAATTACGGCAGATAATACAAAAAGAGCACCTAAACTCGCTGCGATTGGTAAAGACCAGTTTGATAGTGATGACGAGACTAAAAACCCACCAAACACAGAGGAACCTAATATTAAAAGCGCAACTCCTAAACTTGCACCAGAAGAAACTCCTAATACAAACGGACCCGCAAGCGGATTTCGAAATAAAGTTTGCATTAATAATCCACATATAGACAAGCCAGAACCAACTAAAACTGCTGTTATTGCTTTCGGAACTCTAAAGTTGAGTAGAATAATAGTCCAACTTTCTTTACTTGTTGCGTTTCCTGTTAAAAAAGAAAAAATTTCATCTACAGGAATAGAAACAGAACCCAAACTTATATTTACAAAAAATAAAACAATCAGTAAAACTGATAAACTGATAAAGTGTTTTGTGTAGTTTATGTGTTTCATCGTTTTAAAAAACCTCACAGGTTTTATAAACCTGCGAGATTTGTGAGGTTTATTTATAATTTTTCAAAAATTCAACTAATCTCTTAATCGCAAGACCCCTATGAGAAATTTTATTTTTTGCTGTGGATGACATTTCTGCAAAAGAGACATTAGCACCTTGGGGTTGAAAAATGGGGTCGTAGCCAAAACCTTTTTCGCCATGTTTTTCTGTTAGAATTTCACCTTCACAAATACCTTCAAACAAGAATTGTTTGTCATCAATATTTAAACAAATTGCAGTTCTAAATTGTGCTTTTCTATTTTGCTTATCTTGTAGCGCTATTAATAATTTTTGCATATTGTTTTCAGAACTTCTAGGTTCTCCTGCATAACGTGCAGAATATACTCCAGGTTCTCCTCCTAAACTTTCTACTTCTAAACCAGTATCGTCAGCAAAACAATTGTAACCGAAATTTTTGGTAATATAATCTGCTTTTAGTTTTGCATTACCTTCTAAAGTAGTTTCAGTTTCTTCAACTTCATCAAAAAAATTAATGTCTTTTAAACTCAATATTTCTATTGAATTGGTTAACATTTCTTGTACTTCTTTCAGTTTGTTTAAATTGTTGGTTGCAAAGACAAGTTTCATCAGAATAATTTTGATTTTGAACAAAAGTAATCATTTTTATTATGAGGATTTGTGGTTTACATCAGATAAAAAATGAAAAATATACAGTAAATTGCAAAAACTATAAAACGCTAAAACTATTGATATCATTGATTTGTCGTGAAAATGTCGGGTTAAAAAGAACTCAAAAAATTTGTAAACTTAAATTTGAGAGGTAACATTGTATGGAATTTAAAAAAGCACATATTATGAAACAGCCAGAATTAGGTCAGAAAATTTTAGAACTCAGAAAGCAAAAAGGTTTTACCCAAGAAGAGCTGGTAGAGCAATGCAACATTAATGTAAGAACGATTCAGAGGATAGAAGCAGGAGAGGTGTCTCCAAGAAGTTATACACTTAAAGTAATTTTAGAAGTTTTAGGCTTTGATTATGAGGAGGTTTTTGAGAATAAATATATATCAGGGAAATTTGATACTATTTTAAGATTTAATAGACTAAATATTGAGAAGTCACTTAATTTAGCTTGGATTTTTGGGATTGTTTATTTTCTTGTGGGTTTTATAGAAATGGCAACAGAATATTATAGATTTACTAATGATAAATTTTTATTTGTAAATTCTATTTATATTTTGGTTAAAATAATTTCAATAATTTCTTTCACATTTTTTATCCGAGGGTTTATAATCATAGGAGGTATTTACAAGAATTATTTATTAGAGATTATTGGGTTTATAATATTAATATCAAACATCATTTTTGGAATTTTTGATATTTCCTCTATCTTTTTTCTAAATAAAATTATTGAGTTTTCAATTATTGTAAGAATATTAACTTTTGGTGTGTTAAGTATTTTACTTGGTGTAAGTATAATTAAACTTAAAGAAAAAACAATAACTTTATCTATTATAACTGGTGTCTTAGAAATTTTAGCAGGAGTTTTTTTATTGTTTTTTTTAATTGAATTAAGTATTGCTATTATATTTCCGCTTCAAATTTTAGAAATCATTTTAATCTACATAATAGCATCAAAATTAAAGAAAAAGTAGATTAATAAATCTTAGCTTTAGTGACTTTAGCTCCTTCCTTTGGGGAAGTTAGATGGGGCTTTTACTCATGATGATAAGGTTCATTCTTCAAAATAGTGAAACCTCTATACAGTTGCTCCACAATAAAAAGACGAATCATTTGATGTGAAAATGTCATTTTAGATAGCGAGATTTTACCCTGAGCTTTTTTGTAAACAGCATCCGAAAAACCGTAAGGACCGCCAATTACCAAAACCAATTGTTTTAAACCAGCATTCATCTTTTTTTGCAAGTATGTACTAAATTCTATCGATGTAAAATGTTTTCCTTTATCATCTAACAATACTAAAACATCGGTATTTTGTAATTTCGATAAAATCAAATCACCTTCTTTTTCTTTTTGTTTAATTTCGCTTAAATTCTTTGCGTTTTTGATGTCAGGAATAATTTCCAATTCAAACTTTATATAGTGTTTCAGGCGGTTTTGATATTCATCAATCAACTGATTTAAATTTTTATTATCAGTTTTACCAATGGCAAGTAATTTAATTTTCATAGCTCAAAATTACGAATTAATGTATAATACTTATTGATTGCAAATAATATTGTGTCAATTTCGCCACGAACTCACGAATTATTATTTTTTTAAATTTATAAAACCTTTGGTTTTCTTTTATTTATTTAAAAGTTTGTGAATTCGAAGCAAAAAATAAAAGTAAGATTTTGTCCTAATTGAGGTAACTCAAAATTATAATTAAAGTATTATTTTTACATCAGAATACAGAATTTATGATATCAGAAGCACAATTCCAAAACGAATTAGATTTAATAATAAAAAACGCACTAAGAGAAGATATTGGTGATGGAGATCATACCTCATTATCTTGTATTCCTGCGGATGCAAAAGGAAAAGCAAAATTATTGGTAAAAGACGAAGGAATTATTGCGGGAGTTGAATTTGCCAAACAAGTTTTTAGTTATGTGGATGCAGATTTAGCAGTAGAAACTTTTATAAATGATGGCGATAAAGTAAAGTATGGCGATGTTGTTTTTTACGTTTCAGGAAAATCACAATCTATTTTAATGGCAGAACGTTTGGTGCTGAATGCTATGCAAAGAATGTCTGCAATTGCCACGAAAACGGCTTTTTTTGCAGATTTATTACAAGGCACAAAAACCAAAGTACTGGATACCAGAAAAACCACACCAGGCATTAGAGCTTTAGAAAAATGGGCGGTAAAAATTGGTGGTGGAGAAAATCACAGATTTGCGTTGTATGATATGGTTATGATTAAAGACAATCATATCGATTTTGCTGGCGGAATTACTGCTGCAATTACAAAAACAAAGAACTATTTAGCGGATAAAAATTTAGATATCAAAATTATTGTGGAAGCTAGAAGTTTAGCAGAAATCAAAGAAATTTTATCAAACGAAGGGGTCTATAGAATTTTGATTGATAATTTTAATTATGAAGATACCAAAAAAGCGGTTGCGTTAATTGGCGATACTTGTTTAACTGAATCTTCTGGAGGTATTAATGAAGATACAATCAGAAAATATGCAGATTGTGGCGTAGATTTTATATCATCTGGTGCACTAACCCATTCGGTTTATAATTTAGATTTGAGTTTAAAAGCTATAGATTAATTAAATGTCTGGTCGAGCGCAGTTGAGACCTAAATTATGATGAACGACTACTTTGATGAACAAAATTTCTTAAAAATTGATTTTACAAAAACGAAAATCAAAAAAGGAGAATATGACAATTGTACCTTTAAAAACTGTAACTTCGAGAATATTCACGCGTCAAATATTCAGTTTGTAGAATGCACGTTTATTGATTGCAATTTTAGTAATACTATTGTAAAAGATACAGCTTTTAAAGATGTAGAATTTATAAAATGTAAGATGATTGGTGTAAAATTTAATGAGTGTGATTCTTTTTTATTGCAATTTTCGTTTAAAGATTGTCAATTGAATTATGCATCATTTTATCAACTTAAAATACCAAATACTAAGTTTACAAATTGTAATTTAGAGGAAGCAGATTTTACAGAAACAAACATCAACGGTTCGTTTTTTGACAATTCAAATTTAAAAAACACCATTTTTGATCGGTCAAATTTAGAGAAAGTAAATTTTAGCAGTGCGCATCATATTGATATTAATCCAGAAGCGAATCGCCTAAAAGGGGCAAAGTTTAGTAAAGACAATGTATTCGGACTTTTATCAAAATATAAATTGATTATTGAATGAAAAAACTAATTGTATTTTTAGCATTGATTTTTAGTGTCATTTCATGTGATAAAAAAGAAGAGAATGTTCCTGTTTTTCTCTATAACATCAAGAGCGATTTTCCGGAAAATTACATGTTAAATTCAGAAAATCAAAACTCATTCATACAATTCATATATAGCACAAAAGCGGATGCTGTGCCAAAAATAGACATCAAATATGTAAAAGAAAAGAAATTGTTGTTAGTGGGTTCAGATACATTATTCCCGATAAAAAGCACTTTTAAACCCAGAAATACGGAATTTAAAATGTACCAAACCAAACAAAAAAGAAGTCATATTACAACCTATGTTTTTAATGAGGAATATGGTTTGTTTGCAAGTTTAGGTTTTAAATCACATCAATTATTTTTAAAAGATTCTATTTCTGCTATCGAAAAAGAAACTATTTTTAAAGGCATTTTTATAGAATTAAATAAAACATATCTTGAGTAAGGTTTCCCCTTTAGGGAAATGTCTGAAAGACAAAGGGGCATATGAGTAAAGAAATAGAAGACAAACTCGATAAAATACCAATAGTATGTACTTTGGTGCGTTTTGGAAAAAAAATAAAAATTCCTGGTTTAGAAGGTATGTCTTTATATGATGTAGTAGAAATGTACATTATAGGTATTATAGAAGGTGCACTAACCACGAGAGCAGGTGGTATCGCTTACAGCTTTTTTATGGCAATTTTCCCGTTTTTATTATTTGTGTTAACGTTAATTCCGTTTGTACCTATAGATGGTGCACAAGAAGCTTTATTGTCTATAATTTCTGATGTTTTGCCTCCCAAAACTTTTGACGCAGTAGATACGGTTTTGGTAGATATTATTAAAAATCAATATGGAGGTTTATTGTCTTTTGGTTTTATAACGTCTATGTTTTTAATGACTAATGGCGTCAATTCTGTTTTTGGCGGATTTGAGTATTCGTATCACGTAAAAGAAAATAGAAACTTTTTTAGATCCTATTTTATAGCGATGTTAGTTACGTTAGTTATTGTAGTTTTCTTATTGTTAACAGTAGTTTCTATCATCTTTTTTGAATTGATTTTAATAGAAATTGTATCATTAGGTTGGTTAGAAGACAATTTAATTTGGATACAATTGGCAAGAGGACTTATTTTCTTAGCAATGATTTTTGTTACAGTTTCTATGTTGTATCATTATGGCGTTAAAGAAGGCAAGCACTCAGGTTTCTTTTCACCAGGCGCCTTTTTTACCACAATATTATCTATTCTTACGTTTTACTTATTTAGCTATTATGTAACTGAATTTGCCAAATATAATGAGTTGTATGGTTCTATTGGTACACTATTAATTTTAATGTTATTTGTTTGGTTAAATTCTATAATTCTTTTATTAGGTTTCGAATTAAACGGCTCTATTTACTCATTAAGAACGCAAAATAAAACGTTTACAACACCTGAAAAAGTATAAGTTTTTCACGATATTTGCACGCGCAAATTAATAATTTCATTTTTCTGAACATTACTTTTTTGCAACACGTATGGTCGAGCGCAGTCAAGACTTTTATATTTACCTCTCGACTGCGCTCGAGAAGATATCCTTAGAAAACAAAAACAATGAAACCAAGCATCCCAAAAGGAACAAGAGATTTTTCGCCAACAGAAGTTGCCAATCGTACCTATATTATGAATACGATTAAAACTGCTTTTGAAACTTTCGGTTTTCAGCCGATTGAAACGCCAAGTTTTGAAAATTCATCAACCTTAATGGGTAAATATGGTGAAGAAGGAGATCGTTTGATTTTTAAGATTTTAAATTCTGGAGATTATTTAGCTAAAGCTGATGAAAAATTATTAGCAGAAAAAGATAGCTTAAAATTAACTGCTCAGATTTCTGAAAAAGCACTGCGTTACGACTTAACGGTCCCTTTTGCAAGATACGTTGTACAACATCAAAATGAAATTACTTTTCCTTTTAAACGCTATCAAGTGCAACCAGTTTGGCGAGCAGACAGACCACAAAAAGGACGTTTTAGAGAATTTTTTCAATGTGATGCAGATGTTGTGGGTAGCAAATCGCTTTGGCAAGAAGTTGAGTTTATTCAATTATATGATACTGTTTTTAGTCAATTAGGTCTGCAGGGTACGACAATCAAAATCAACAACAGAAAAATACTTTCTGGAATTGCAGAAGTTATTGGAGCGCAAGATAAATTGATCGATTTTACAGTTGCTTTAGACAAGTTAGATAAAATTGGGAAAGAGAAAGTAGAAACAGAAATGTTATCTAAAGGAATTACTGAAGAAGCCATTAAAAAAGTGCAACCTTTATTTTCTTTTGATGGCACAAATGAAGAAAATTTAGACGCTTTGGCAAAAATGTTACAAGCTTCTGATGAAGGGACAAAAGGTGTTGAAGAATTACGTTTTGTAATCAATTCAGTTACAGAATTGGGTTTACAATCTGCCAATTTAGAAGTAGATGTAACATTAGCAAGAGGTTTAAATTATTACACAGGAGCCATTTTTGAAGTGTCAGCGCCAAAAGATGTAAAAATGGGATCAATTGGTGGTGGTGGAAGGTACGATGATTTAACAGGAATCTTTGGTTTAAAAGATGTTTCTGGAGTTGGTGTATCTTTTGGCTTAGATAGAATTTATCTAGTATTAGAAGAATTAGGTTTGTTCAAAACTGTTGATTTTCCAAAACCAAAAGTGTTGTTTATCAATTTTGGTGAAGCTGAAGCCTTGTATTCTATGAAAGCAATTGCTAAATTAAGAACAAATAATGTAAAATCTGAATTATATCCTGATGCTGCAAAAATGAAAAAGCAAATGAATTACGCCAACAAACGCGAAATTGAATTTGTAGTTCTTGTAGGTTCTCAAGAAATTGAAAATAAAGAATACACTTTAAAGAATATGATTTCTGGAGAACAGATAAAATGTTCTTTATCAGAATTGGTTAGTCAATTAAAATAGTATTCGAAAGGGGCAGACGCACTGGTTTTTCTTTAATTGAAATTGCTGATGTCAAATCGAGTTTATAGAAATGTAAATATCACTAAGAATAAGTTCATACTGTCAAATTATACTGATATAACTATTTCTGATATAAAAAGAGTTGTAAAACATAACAATATCGTAAATTTGCAGTCGCAAAAATTACCATTCAAATACTTGAATTCATCAATATAATGAACGACGAAAGAATAGAAGAAATAGGAGAAAACCACGTAGGTACATCAGCAAAAACGCCATTAAGAGCAGATGCTTTTGCTATTTCTGATCAAGAAAAAATAGATAAAATCCAAGAAAGTGTTAAAGATATATTACATACTTTAGGAATGGATTTAACAGATGATAGTTTACAAGGCACTCCAAAAAGAGTAGCGAAAGCTTTTGTAAATGAGCTGTTTATGGGTTTGAATCCTAAAAATATGCCAAAAGCATCAACATTTGATAATAATTACAATTATGGCGAAATGTTGGTGGAAAAAAATATAGTAGTATATTCTACTTGCGAGCATCATTTATTACCAATTATCGGACGTGCACACGTTGCTTATATTTCTGACGGAAAAGTAATTGGCTTATCTAAAATGAACAGAATTGTAGAGTATTTTGCAAAAAGACCACAAGTTCAAGAGCGTTTAACAATGCAAGTTGTTCAGGCAATGCAAGAAGCTTTAGGTACACAAAATGTGGCTTGTGTTATAGATGCAAAGCATTTGTGTGTAAATTCAAGAGGAATTAAAGATATTGAAAGCTCAACAGTTACGGCTGAATTTGGCGGTAAATTTAAAGAAAAAGACACCAAAAGAGAATTTTTAGATTACTTAAAAATGGATACTAATTTTGACTAGTACTGAACTTGATTCAGAATCTTTTTATAAAAACTTAAAACCGTTTAGAAATTTTCTAAACGGTTTTTTCTTTTCACACAAACTAATTCCATATAGTTTGTCACGCTGCAAGCGTCTCTAAATTATAATCATATTCTTGAGATTCTTTCCAGAATGATAAGCTGAATGAAAATATTGTGATAAAATAATTCACCTTTTTTGCGACACTTTTAAATTTTTCACGTTCTTATAGTGTAAACAAACTTTTAACCAACCTTTGAATACAAAACAACTCATACAAAAATGTAAAAAGAATAACTATACAGCTCAATTAGCGGTGTATAATGCATATAAAAATATGATGTTTGGCGCTGCAATAAGAATTTTAAAGAGTAGAGAAGAGGCAGAAGATGTAGTGCAAGATTGTTTTATCAAAGGATTTCAAAAAATACATCAACTTAAAGAAGATGCAAATTTAGGAGCTTGGTTAAAGAGAATTGTGGTGAACAAATCTTTAGATATTATAAGAGAAAATAAGAAAATTATTTGGGTAGAGGAAATGCTAATTTTAGAACAAGAAACAGCTGAAGAAGAAGAAAATGTAAGTGATGTTTCAGTTGATTTTGTTAAGAAATGCATTGGTCAATTAAGCGATAAATACAGGATTGTGTTAACGCTTTATTTGATTGAGGAATACAATCATAGAGAAATTGGAGAAATGCTCAATGTTAAAGAAAGCACGGTAAGAAACCAATTTAAAAGAGGAAAAATTCAATTGCTACAATTCATTAAAAATAAAAGTAGCTAAAGTAAAATACAGTTTGAAACGAAAACTATTTTTTTAAAAAAGTGAAGTTGTCATTTAGAACGCAGTAAAACAAAGTTGAGAAATCTAATGGATTAAAGATTGATAGATTTTTCTAGAATGCCGAAATGATGAGGAATTTTTAATACTATTATATGACGATAAAAGAATTTATACAAGAACATAAAGCCAGTTTTAATGAAGACAAAATGTCTCAACAAGCCGATATTACTTTCAATAAGTTATTAAAACAAGAATTGCATCAATCTAAAAGACAGAAGGTAATATATCTAAAATATGTAGCAGTTGCAGCTTGTTTTGCTGTGGTTTTTTCTGCTGTTTTATGGTATCAAAATTTAGAATCATTTACTAAAGTAGAGCAAGAGCTAATGGCAAATTTAGACGATAATTCAGTTGGAAAAAGGTTGGAGGGTATCTACACTTTTAATGATGATTATAAAAAAGAAGATGCAAGAATCATTAATAGATTAATAGAAATTATTCATAAAGATGAAAATGCAAATGTAAAAATTGCAACAATTGATGCTTTAGTTCAATTTCCAAAAAACGAGAAAATTAGAAAAAATTTAATAAAGGCTTTAGAAGAAGAAGAAGCACCTTTAGTTCAAATAAAATTAATAAAAACATTAACTTTTTTAAGAGAAAACCGTGCACAAAAACCTCTTGAAAAAATTATAAATGATAATCAAACCTTTCAAATAGTTAAAAACAACGCAACTTTAGCTATGAACGAAATTAAAAAATAAAACAGATGAAAAAAACAAAACAACTCTTCGTATTTGTGTTAACTATAATGTTTATAGGTGTTTATGCACAAGAAAAGAAAATTAAATTTAACAAAGGAACTTTAAAAATATGCTCTTCAAAGCAGTTTCAAATAGAGGGTTATGATGGAGATGAGGTAATTATAGAAAGTTTACACGAGAAAAAAGATACAAATGCGCCTTGGGTGGTGCAAGGTGTTTCAAATAGCAATTCGTATTCATATTCTTCATTAAAAAAAGGTAAACTTGCTAAAGTTTCTACAGTAACTAGCAGTTATTCTAAAAAAAAGAATGATAGTGTTGTAACAGGTAGAGTAGTTTTTTTTAATAACGATTTAAATAGAAAAAATGGCTTAAAAAAACTAGGCAAGAAAAGTCAAAATAAAGATTTAGGAATCTACTTTATAATAGAGCAAAAAGATGGAGAGCTTTTATTTAAAGACCAGAATCAAGGTAGTTTTATTATGACCAGTAATGAAAAGTATCTTGTTAAAATTCCGAATTCAATTAAATTAAAATGGCATACAAATAATTGCAGTTCAGAAACTAATGAGAATGGAGTTCGTTTTTTTAGTTCTAAAGCATCTTCTTTATCTAATTTTGATGGTGAAGTAGAAATAGCATCAACATTAAATAATATAAAATTATTAGATGTTACTGGGCCAGCAGTTATTAATACTATTGGTGGCAATGTAACTGTAGAATTTGATAAAAAATACCCAAAAAATTTATATTCAATTTATACGAACAATGGTTTTATCGATATTCAAATTCCGAATAAATCAAATCTTTTATTGGATGTAATTGGTAAATCTGTTTACAGTGATTTAGATTTTAAAGTTTTAGAAGAAGAAGAGGTTGATGACATTTGGCAGAAAACGACCCGAATGAAATTACAATATGGAACAGGTAAAATTAAAATGAAATTAAATGGTGGTTTTGGAAATATTTACCTGAGGAAAAAATAATTTTAATAAATGAAAAGAATAAAACCGTTTAGAAAATCTCTAAACGGTTTTATTCTTATGTATGGTTGTTGTATGGTTAAGGCAGCAACTTAAAAATTGTACTGAACATTTTATTCTTCTTCTGTATAGTTTTTGTATTATGTAACGTTATTTTAAAAACAGTAAATATTTGTAAATTTATCAAAAAATATAATATTAATTAACATATTAATAAAAAATGAATAAATTTATAAAAATATCATATTTAAAAATAGTATTATCTGTATTTTTCTTATCACTTAGCATACAGCAAATAAAAGCGAACAATGAAAAGTATTATGATAGTGAACCTACCGTAAATGCTCCAACACCACCTGTTCGAGAAGCGCTAGATGTTATTTCGATTTTTAGTGATGCTTATAACAATATAGCAGGAGCAAATTACAATCCAGATTGGCAACAAAGTGGACTTACCACAGCAAATACTGATTTTCAACCTACAGGATCAGGAAATGCAGTTCTAGCTTATCCAAATTTCAATTATCAAGGAATAGAATTCAATTCAATTCAAGATTTAACGGCAATGGAATATTTACATTTAGATCTTTGGACGGTCGATGGCGTAATTCCAAGCATAACCGTTATAAGTTCTGGTGCAGAAATTCCACATACACTTACTAATGGAGATGGACAATGGCAAAGCATAGAAGTTCCTGTAGCCGGTATTACAGGTGATATAACCAAAGCAATTCAATTAAAATTTACGGGAGGTAGTGGTTTTTCAACGGCTATTTATTTAGATAATATTTATTTTTATAAAAATGCGACAGCTTCGGGAAAAGATGCAACATTAAGTGCTTTAGAAGTAGATGGAACTTCGGTCGAAGATTTTTCACCAAACTCTGAGGCTTATTTGATTGCCTTACCAGGAGGAACTACACAAATACCTCAGATTACTTTAGCAACAACAACAGATGCTTCAGCTACAACTTCAATAACACAGAGTTCATCTATTCCTGGAGAGGCTACTGTTTTGGTAACTTCTCAAGATGGATCAACTACAAAAACGTATAAAGTAGGTTTTCATATTGGCGCACCAAACACAAACGCACCAACACCGCCAGCTAGAGAAACGTTAGATGTTATCTCTATTTTTAGTGATGCTTATAATAATATTTCTGGTGCAAATTACAATCCATATTGGCAACAAAATGGTTTTAGTTCGGCAGATGCTAATTTTCAACCTACAGGTTCTGGAAATGCGGTATTAGCATATCCAAGCTTTAATTATCAAGGAATAGAATTCAATTCAACTCAAGATTTAACTTCTATGGAGTTTTTGCACCTAGATATTTGGACTGTAAATGGAGCAACACCATTTATTACTATTATTAGTTCAGGAGCAGAAATTCCGCATGCAATTCCGAATAAGGATGGCCAATGGCAAAGTATAGAAATTCCTGTTGCAGGTATCACAGGTAATATTACCAAAGCTATTCAATTAAAGTTTACAGGTGGTAATGGCTTTACAACCGAAATTTATATTGATAATATATATTTTTATAAAAAACCAACCAATGTTGGAAAAGATGCAACATTAAATGCTTTAGAAGTAGACGGATCTTCAGTTACAGGATTTTCACCAAATTCAGAAGCTTACTTAATGCCTTTACCTGGCGGAACAACACAAGTACCTCAAGTTACTTTAGCAACTACCACAGATGCTTCAGCTACAAGAGTAATTACACAAGCGTCTTCTATACCTGGTGACGCTACTGTTGTTGTAACATCACAAGATGGCTCAACAACAAAAACATATAAAGTCTCCTATTTTATTGGAGCACCTCATATAAATGCACCAACTCCACCATCTCGTAATGCGTTAGATGTAATTTCAATTTTTAGCGATACCTATAATAATATACCTGGGGCGAATTACAATCCAGATTGGCAACAAGTTGGTTTTACAACTAACAATACCAATTTTCAACCAACAGGTTCAGGGAATGCAGTATTAGCCTATACTAACTTTACCTATCAAGGAATCGAATTGAATTCTGTTCAAGATTTAACGGGTATGGAGTTTTTACATTTAGATATTTGGACGGTTAAAGAAGTAGTGCCAACAGTTGCGGTTTTAAGTTCAGGATCAGAAATTGCGCATTCAATTACAAATGGAGATGGAAAATGGCAAAGTATCGAAATTCCTGTAGCCGGTATAACAGGTGATATTACAAGAGCTGTTCATTTAATGTTTAATGGAGGAGATGGCTCACCAAGTGCTATTTATGTAGATAATATATATTTTTACAAAAGCCCAACAGCAACTGAAAAAAATGCAACCTTAAGTGCATTAGAAGTAGATGGGTTTTCAGTTCCAGGATTTAAGCCAAATTCAGAATCTTATTTAATGCCATTGCCAGGAGGAACAACCCAGGTGCCTCAACTTACTTTGGCAACTCCTACCAACGCTTCAGCTACAAGAGTAATTACGCAAGCATCTTCTATTCCTGGTGATGCCACTGTTGTAGTAACGTCACAAGATGGCTCAACAACTAAAACCTATAATGTATCCTTTTTTATTGGCGCACCACATATAAATGCACCGACGCCACCTGCTAGAGAAAATGCAGATGTAATTTCAATTTTTAGTGATAGTTTTATTAATATCTCTGGTGCAAACTATAATCCATATTGGGAGCAAAGTGGTTATACATCTGCAAATATAGCATTTGAACCAGCAGGTTCTGGAAACGCAGTACTTGCATATACAAATTTTAGCTATCAAGGTATAGAATTTAATTCCATTCAAAATTTATCTTCTATGGAATTTTTACATGTAGATTTTTGGACGGTTAATGGATTAATTCCTAGTGTAGCTGTTCTAAGTTCAGGAGCAGAAATTCCTCATGCAATGCCAAATGGAGATGGTAAATGGCAAAGTATAGATATTCCTGTTTCAGGTATAACTGAAGATATTACAAAAGCTATTCATTTAAAATTTATTGGCGGTAATGGTTTTTCAAATGATATTTATTTAGATAATCTATATTTCTGGAAAGCACCATCACTTGGAGTGAATAATCTAGAAATTTTAAACCTTAAGGTTTTCCCTAATCCTTCACAGAATAGTTGGACAATTCAAACTGATGTTGATAGTATTACGTCTGTTAAAGTATTTGATGTGCAAGGTAAAAATGTGTTTTCATCAACACCAAATAATAAAATGGCTGTTATTGATGGATCGAATTTAAAAATGGGATTTTATTATGCTCAGGTTAAAACCTTATCAGGAGTTCAAACAATGAAGCTTATAAAAAAGTAGGTGGTCTAATTATTATTAGTTCATAATTCTTTCTTATAAAAATAAAAATAAAAATATGACATTTATAAATCAAATAGAAACTAAGGTAATTTTTTTAGTTTTTGCATTATTTTTTGCGTTCTCAATTTCTGCTCAAACCACACAAGTAGGTAGTGGAAGTTACACAAATACTTATCCTGGGGCAGATAGTGCTGGTAGAAATGGTTTTCCTTCAGGGTCACCACAACTTACTGGTAATGCTGTAGGAAAACCAATTCCAACAAATGATTGGTGGTCTAAATTGATAAAAGAAAATCACGCAGATAACTTATTCAATTATCCTATGACAATGAAAACCACAAATACGGGTTTAATTGTTACGTATATTCCTTGGGGAGTTATCGGAGATTCTGCACCAATAGAAGTTGGTTTAACAGGATTAAGTACAGATAGAGCTACAGTTTCAGATTACTCAGATTGGACAGTGACTATGAATTGGAAAGATGGTGACAACGAATTAAAAGCAACTTCTGGTATTGGAATGCCTTTTGTTTATTATGAAAAAGATGCAGATGATATTGTTCAGATTAAAGTAAATTCGGGTAATGCATCTATTGATAATGAGGTTTTAATTATAGAAAATGCTACAAGTGGTCAAGACTTTGTCTTTTATGCACCTTCAGGAAGTACTTGGCTACAATCTGGAAATACATATACATCAACTTTAAATGGTAAAACCTATTGGTCTATGGCAATGTTGCCACAAAACACTGGTAATGTTACTGCTGTCGCGCAAGATTTAAAGAAATATGCGTATGTTTTTCCAACAAATACAAGTACATCTTGGGCTTATAATGAAAGTAACTCTAAAGTAACCACAACGTTTACAGTTACTACAGAAGTTAAAGAAGGTACAGAAGATAAAATTTTATTGGGTTTATTGCCTCATCAATGGTACAATTTAACATCGAGTTCGCCAGTACCAAGTTCATATACTTATGGTTCTGTTAGAGGTGAATTGAAAATGTTAGCAGAAGATAGTTTTACGGTAGAAAATACGTTTAAAGGTATCTTACCTACTATTCCGTATTTAGCAAATTATAGTGCTGGTTTTAGCCCATCAGAATTAGATGCTAAAATCTCTCAAATAGAAAATGATGGTTTAGCAACTTGGACAGATTCTTACAACGAAGGTCAAGTAATGAATCGTTTGATACAAACTGCAAGAATTGCAGATCAAACTGGTAATATTGAAGCAAGAGATAAAATGATTGCTACTGTAAAAGAGCGATTAGAAGATTGGTTAACGTACGAATCTGGAGAAAAAGCATTTTTATTTTATTATAATGATACTTGGTCTGCTTTATTGGGGTATCCTTCAGGTCATGGACAAGATAACAACTTGAACGATCACCATTTTCACTGGGGATATTTCATACACGCAGCTGCTTTTATGGAACAATTCGAGCCTGGTTGGGCTTCAAATTGGGGACCAATGATCAATACTTTAATTAGTGATGCAGCTTCAGAAGATAGAAATGATACAAAATTCCCTTTTTTAAGAAACTTTAGTCCTTATGCAGGGCATAGTTGGGCAAACGGATTTGCAACTTTTCCACAAGGAAATGATCAAGAATCTACTTCAGAAAGTATGCAATTTGCATCCTCTTTAATTCATTGGGGAACCATCACAGAAAACAATGCCATTAGAGATTTAGGAATTTACATTTATACCACAGAACAAACCGCTGTAGAAGAATATTGGTTTGATGTGTATGAACGTAATTTTCAAAGTAATCAACAATATAGTTTGGTTTCTAGAGTTTGGGGAAATTCTGCAGATAATGGTACTTTTTGGACAGCAGATATTGCTGCCTCTTATGGTATAGAAATGTATCCAATTCACGGTGGCTCTTTTTACTTAGGGCATAATCAACAATATGCACAAAAATTGTGGACAGAAATTTCTCAAAATACGGGAGTTTTAAGCAGAGAGGATAATGATAATTTATGGCACGATACCTATTGGAAATATCTATCAATGAGCAATCCTCAAGAGGCTGTAAATTTATACAATGCCTATCCAGAACGTAATTTAAAATTCGGTATTTCTGATGCACAAACTTATCATTGGTTGCATTCTGTAAACGCTTTGGGTGTTATAGATGCAACAATTACAGCAAATTATCCAATTGCAGGTGTTTTTAAACAAAATGGAGAATCCACTTATGTTGCACATAATTATTCTGATGCTCAAATTGTGGTTACTTTTTCTGACGGATACCAATTAACAGTGCCTGCAAACCAAATGAAAACGAGTAGAGATGTTGATGTAAGTGGAGTTTTAACTACAGATTTTACGCAAGCTTTTCCTAATGGAAGTGTAAATTTATCAGCAACTATTACAGGAAGTGGTGTTACAAAAGTTGAATTTTTTGACGGAACAGTTGCTATAGGTGAAGATACAACAGCACCTTATGAGTTTAAAGCAGATAATTTAACGCTTGGTGTGCATGGTTTTTATGCTAAAATTTACATAAACAATCAATTTAATGTTACCAATATTGTAGAGGTTCAAGTTGGGGAGCAAGTACCTTATTTAGGAACTCCAACAGTTATTCCAGGTGTTTTAGAAGCTGGTTTTTATGATAAATTTGAAGGAGGAAAAGGACAAAATATTAGTTATGTTGATACTTCAATAGGAAATAATGGCGATTTTAGAACCGATGAAAATATCGATGCAATTTCTGTAAATGGAGAAGGAGCAACTGTAGGTTGGAATTCAGCAGGAGAATGGATGGAATATACAATCGATGTTCAAACTGCTGGGAATTACGATCTAAGTTATAGATATGCTTCTGGAAATTCAGCAGGTGGTGGACCTTTCTATTTTGAAGTGGAAGGTAAAAAAGTTAGTCCAGATATTTATGTTCCATCTTCTTCAGATTGGGATGTTTGGCAATCAGATAATGTTTCGAATATAGCATTAAGAAAAGGTGAAAATATACTGCGTTTATTTATAGAAAGTGGTGAGTTTAATATTGGTAAAATGACGTTTTCTTACAACAGTCCTTTATCTTATGTTCCACCAGTTGCAAACGCAGGAGCAAACGTTTCTGTAATTATACCAAATACAACTGCGAGTTTAGATGGTTCTGCAAGTAATGATCCTGAAGGAGAAACGATTACTTATAACTGGGAACAAATTTACGGACCAACAATCATCACTTTTAGTGATAACACAACTGCATCAACAAATATTTCTAATTTAGTAGATGGTGTTTATAAATGTAAATTAACGGTAAGTGATGGAACTTATGAAGCTTCAGATGAAGTATTGGTTTTGGTTTCAAGTTCTGGGAATATTAAACCAACCATATCAATTACATCTCCAGGTAATAATACCTCTTTTAAAGAAGGTGCAGATATTACAATTTCTACGACCGCTAGTGATTTAGACGGTACAGTTACACTTGTAGAGTTTTTTGATGGAGCAACAAAGTTAGGAGAAGATACTTCAGCTCCATTTAATTTTGTATGGTCAGCAGCTAGTCTTGGATCGCATCAAATAACAGCGATTGCAACAGATAATTCAGCTGCAAAAACTACATCAACAGTTGTAAATATTACGGTTTCAGAAGAAAAGAAATGTTCAGAAGTTTCTTCAGATGCACAACAAGGCGCATTCTCTCAAGGGTATGAGGTTTCTTTCGAAACCATAGGAACATCTGTAGAAATAAAATTTGAGTTATTAGATACCGATAAAACAGGTGTAATTGCTTATTTATGGAAACAATCTCCTTTTGGAGAAACGCAAATGACTCAAGAATCTGGACTTGTTTTTTCGAGTACAATAGGTGGTCTTACTGTTGGCGAAACAATAAGTTATGCTTGTAAATTTGCTTTTTCAGGTGGTTTATCAGCAACCAAGTATTTTTCTTATAAAGTGGGAGATGGCTGTACAGGAAGTGCTTCAGATACAACAGCACCAGAAAATTTTACAGCAACAGTAGGCAATGTAACTGCAACTACTGTAGAAATTGTATTGAATGGTACAGATGATTCTGGTAAAGTGATTTATGAAATTGATTATGATAATACTTCACAATCTGTAAATGCAAATTCAGGTGAGCCGACTACTTTTACAGTTACAGGATTATTACCAGATACAGATTACACATTTAATGTTAAAGGAAAAGATTTATCAGGAAACGTTGCAGCAAATAATCCAATAGTATTAAACACTAAAACGACAGCAAACACCAATTCAGATTGTGCTGGTTTTGCAAGTGAGGCTATAGAAAGCTCTTTTTCTTTAGGTTATAATTACGAGTTTACTACAAACGGAACAAGTGTAACCATTACTTTTGAGTTGTTGGATACTGATAAAACTGGTGTAGTTGCCTATTTATGGAAAGAATCTCCTTTTTCTGAAACTCAAATGAGTTTAGTTTCGGGTAAGAAATTCTCACAAACAGTGAGTGGTTTAACCAATGGGCAGACTATAAGTTATGCATGTAAATTTGCATTTGCAGGTGGTTTAGCCGTTACTAAATATTTATCTTATACAGTTGGTGATAATTGTACGTTAAGCACGGAAGATAACCTATTATCTAATTCGATTAGCTTATACCCTAATCCTGTAAAAGATGTTTTACAAGTAAGATCAGCAATAAAACAAATCACTAAAGTTGAGGTGTATTCTGTTTTAGGTAAACAACTTCTAAAATTCAATACGAATCTAGAGCAAATTAATGTTGATGATTTATCAAGTGGATTGTATTTAATAAAAATTTATGCTGATGAGTTGAGTTATACTACTAAATTCATCAAGGAGTAAATCATAAGTTAAAAAAAAGAATTAAAAAAATCCGTTTAGAAGTTTTCTAAACGGATTTTTTTTGATCTCATTCAACAAGGTTTTAAGAATCTTGTAGGTATATTTTTAGTGTACCATCAAGGTCTTTAAAACCTTGTAAAATAGTATTGTTATTTCTTAACGATAACAAATTCACCCTTTTCAATTAAAGGAATCGCTTGTTTATATTTTACCTCTTTTTCTTCACCACTCATTACATTTTTAATGGTAACTCTCTCGTTTCTGCCAATTTTCGGTTGTTCTCTTACAATAGTTTCAACAGGTTCAGATTGTTGTTGACGAGAATTCTGAATGGCTTGTTCAGTTGTGTTTTGAACATCAGCTTTGCTCGTATTTAAACGCTCTCTTTTTTGTTGACGTGCTTCAGAAATCTGATTTGATTGTTGTGGTAAATCTCCTTTAAATAAGAATGATAATACTTCTTTATTTATTTGATCTACAGTTAATTTGAATAATTCGAAAGCTTCAAACTTATAGATCAATAAAGGATCTTTTTGTTCATAAGATGCATTTTGTACAGACTGTTTTAACTCGTCCATTTTACGTAAATGTTCTTTCCAGTTTTCATCAATAATGGCTAAAGTGATGTTTTTCTCAAAATCTGTAATTAAAGATTTCCCTTCACTTTCATAAGCCTCTTTTAAGTTGGTAACCACTTGTAAAGATTTGATACCATCTGTAAAAGGAACTACAATTCTTTCATATCTATCCCCTTCATTTTCAAAAACATCTTTTATAACTGGGTATGCTAAAACTGCGTTTCTTTCTATTTTACTTTTGTAGTGTTTTGTTACAATATCATACAATTGGTCAGCCAATTCTTTTTCTGACATTTTGTTGAATTCTTCTTCAGAAAAAGGTGAAGTCATCGAAGAGAAACGAATCAATTCGAATTCAAAATTCTGAAAATCTTTAACCGCTTTATTACTGTTAATGATAGACTCGCAAGTGTCATAAATCATGTTTGCAATATCAACCTGTAAGCGTTTACCATCCAAAGCATTTCGTCTTCTTTTGTAAACAAACTCACGCTGCGCATTCATAATATCATCATACTCTAACAAACGTTTTCTGATACCAAAGTTGTTTTCTTCTACTTTTTTCTGTGCTCTTTCAATAGATTTGGTAATCATAGAATGCTGAATAACTTCGCCTTCTTTTAATCCCATTCTATCCATCATTTTGGCAATTCTTTCAGAACCAAATAAACGCATTAAATTATCGTCTAATGCCACGTAAAACTGTGTGGAACCAACATCTCCTTGTCTTCCTGCACGCCCTCTTAACTGTCTGTCTACACGTCTAGAATCGTGTCTTTCTGTACCAATAATTGCCAAACCACCAACTTCTTTTACTTCTGGAGAAAGCTTAATATCTGTACCACGTCCAGCCATATTTGTTGCAATGGTTACAACACCTGGTTTACCAGCTTCTGCAACAACATCTGCTTCGCGTTTATGTAATTTTGCATTCAAGATATTATGAGGAATTTTACGCATTTGTAACATTCTACCTAATAATTCTGATATTTCTACAGAAGTTGTACCCACTAAAACCGGCCTTTTTTCTGCAACTAATTTTACGATATCTTCTATAACTGCATTGTATTTTTCACGAGCAGTTTTATAGACTAAATCTTCTTTGTCGTCTCTTTGAATTGGTTTATTTGTAGGGATTTCTACTACATCTAATTTATAGATTTCCCATAATTCACCAGCTTCAGTAATCGCAGTTCCTGTCATTCCAGAAAGTTTACGATACATTCTAAAGTAATTCTGTAACGTTACAGTGGCAAAAGTTTGGGTAGCATCTTCAATTTTTACATTTTCTTTTGCTTCTATGGCTTGATGTAATCCGTCTGAATAACGACGACCATCCATAATACGCCCTGTTTGCTCATCAACAATCATTACTTTATTTTCCATCACTACATACTCAACATCTTTTTCAAAAACAGTATATGCTTTTAAAAGTTGATTCATCGTATGAATACGCTCGCTTTTAATGCTAAAATCTTTGTAGAGCTCTTCTTTTTGTGCTGTTTTTTCTTCTTTAGTGGTTTCAGCGGTATCAATTTCGCCAATTTTCACACCAATATCGGGTAAAACAAAGAACGCATCATTATTTGTCTTTTCAGATAAATGTGCAATTCCTTTATCAGTTAAATCAATTTGATTGTTTTTTTCTTCAACAACAAACCATAAATCTTCGTCAACTTCTGGCATTAATTTGTTGTTATCTTGCATATAAAAATTCTCTGTTTTTTGCAAGATTTGTTTGATTCCTTCTTGTGATAAAAATTTAATTAAGGCTTTGTTTTTTGGCAAACCTCTATACACACGTAATAATAATTTACCCCCTTCTTTATCATCACTAGAAGCGATTAATTTTTTAGCTTCTGCTAAGACACCAACCAAATGCTTTTTTTGTAGGGCAACTAAATCTGCAACTAGAGGTTTTAGGTCATTAAACTCGTGTCTGTCTCCTTGTGGCACAGGACCAGAAATAATTAACGGAGTTCTTGCATCATCAATTAAAACAGAATCTACCTCATCTATAATAGCGTAATTTGGTGCTCTTTGTACTAAATCGTCTTTAGAACTCGCCATATTATCACGCAAATAATCGAATCCAAATTCGTTATTTGTACCATAAGTAATATCTGCGTTATAGGCTTTTCTACGTGCATCAGAATTAGGTTGATGAAAATCGATACAATCTGTAGATAACCCGTGAAATTCAAAAATTGGAGCCATCCAAGCCCTATCACGTTTTGCTAAATAATCATTTACGGTTACAACGTGAACTCCATTACCTGATAATGCATTTAAATAAACAGGTAATGTAGAGACCAGAGTTTTACCTTCACCAGTCATCATTTCTGCAATTTTACCTTGATGTAATACAGAGCCACCAATTAATTGCACATCATAATGCACCATATCCCAAGTAACAGGTTTACCTGCTGCATCCCAAGAATTTGCCCAATAGGCTTTGTCATCTTCTAAAGAAATATGCTCGTTTACTGCAGATAATTCTCTATCAAAAGGAGTGGCTGTAACTTCTATTTCTTCATTTTCTACAAAACGTTTGGCAGTTTCTTTAATTACCGCAAATGCTTCTGGCATTATTTCAGCCAAAATAGCTTCAGAAATACTGTAAGCTTCATCTTTTAGTGCGTCAATTTCTGTGTAGATATCTTCTTGTCTATCGATATCTGCATCTTTTGCCTCAAGTTCTAAAGCAGTAATTTTGTCGTCTAAATCTTTTGTAGCCGCGCTAATTTTGTTTTTGAATTCTTGTGTCTTTGTTCGCAATTCGTTGTGAGAAAGTTTTGCGAATGCTGCTTCAAACTTTTTTACATCCGCTACAATTGGTTGTAAAATTTTTAAATCTTTTTGCTGTTTATCTCCTACAAAAAGTTTTATTACCGAATCTAAAATACCCATTATATATATGTTTTGCAGTTATTAAATAACTGTGTTTGTCTTTTTAAAAAATCGAATTTTAATTATTCGAAAATAGGGTTTTCTTGGTTAAAAGAAAACAAAAAAAAAGCCTCTTTAGAGACTTTTTGTTTTTTGATTGTTTAATTTAGTATTCATCCTCATTCCAAAGATAATCATCTTCTGTAGGATAATCTGGCCAAATTTCTATAATTGAATCATACGCATCACCTTCATCTTCTATATCTTGTAAGTTTTCTACAACTTCTAATGGAGATCCTGTTCTAATAGCGTAATCTATTAATTCGTCTTTGGTTGCTGGCCAAGGCGCATCTGCTAAATAAGATGCTAATTCTAATGTCCAATACATTTCTTATTGTTTAATTTTGTGCAAAAATAATTTTTTTACTGAATTATGCAAGTCTTTTTTAAGAAATATATATTGAAGATGTTTTTATTTTTTTTTAATTACTGAAAATCAATTATTTAAAATTAAATAAAAATAAAAAATTTCTTCAAAATCGATAAAAAAAGAACGTGTTATTTTTTTTCTGGAATCCACTTGATTTCCTCTACTGCTAAGTCTTTAGACAATTTTCGTGCCAACACAAAAAGGTAGTCAGAAAGTCGGTTGAGGTATTTTAAAATGTCATTATTAATGTTTTCTTCATCATTTAATTCTACAGACAACCGTTCTGCGCGTCTGCAAACGCATCTTGCAACGTGACAGAATGACACAGCTTGATGTCCTCCTGGTAGAATAAAATGAGTCATTTGTGGGAGCTCTTCATCCATTTTATCAATTTCGTTTTCTAAAAATACAATAGAATTTTCATCAATTTTTGGAATGTTTAATCGCTCTTTTCCTGATTTTAACGTTTCTTTTTCTGGCGGAGTAGCCAACATTGCGCCTAAAGTGAACAGTTCATTTTGAATTTTTAACAACGGAGCTTTAACAGCTTCATTGATTTCTTGGTCTTTAATTAAACCAATATAAGAGTTTAATTCATCTACTGTACCATAACTTTCTATGCGTAAATTGTATTTTTTTACTCGTGTACCTCCAAACAATCCAGTTGTACCTTCATCACCAGTTTTTGTATATATTTTCATTTGTTGTTTTAAATAATAAAAGTCGCAAAGTTACAAAGTTACTGAGTTGCAAAGTTTACCTTTAACATGATTTAACAGTTAAGCAATTACATCTTTTAAACGCGTATTTTAAAATGTTCTTTGGCTTGCTCTTTTCTAAAAAAAACTAATCCGAAGTAAAATAAATTTATACTAACGGTTATTTCTTTATTTTGAATGACTTTTTGCCATGTTAAGTACGATTGTTTGTTAGCATAAATTCCATCAACTAAAATAATATGTTTAGAATTTAATTTCTCTAAATTTATTTTTGAAAATGAATTTAAATTATTGATATATAGAATTTTATATTCTTTTTTTGTTGCTTTTGAGAAATTAGCTACATCAAAATTAATAGTTTGAATTTTAAAATAATTTAGAATTTTAGAAAGTACTTTCTTTTCTTTTTTTGAAAAGGTTTTGAGTGCAGCATATTTATCAAAAAGGGTTTTGATTTTCTTTTTTTGATACAATCCTTTGGTTATAAAATCAAAAACAAAAGGAGAATGCACTCCGTGCTCATTCGTAGATTTCACTAAAAATTTGAGGTAAGCAATAATGGTGTACAAATTAAAACGTATTTCCTTTAAAGTTGATGGATAAATTAGTTACAAAAATGATTAATTTCGCGATAACAAACATACATAAATCTATTGAAATGATTCCTAAAAATGAATATGCACCGTATTTTGAACAATACATTCAACTTGTTTCAAAAGAGCAAAAATCGATACTCGAAAATTTAGAAGCTTCTCAAAAAGATTTTGAAGAGACACTAAGAACACTACCAAAAGAAAAAGGAGATTTTGCGTATGCCGAAGGAAAATGGACGCTAAAAGAATTGATTCAACATATTATAGATACAGAACGTATTTTCTGTTATAGAGCTTTGTGTTTTGCCAGAAATGATAAAACTGATTTACCAGGATTTGACCAAGATATTTTTGTGAATAATGATAATGCCAATGAAAGAGATTATTATGACTTACTAGATGAAATGAAAACCTTAAGAACAAGCACTATACATTTATTTAAAAGTTTTTCTGATGACGCTTTGTTAAGAATTGGTATCGCTTCTGGAAATGCAATTTCTGTAAGAGCTTTAGGGTATTTATTTTCTGGCCATCAAATACATCATTTGAATATAGTTAAGGAAAGATATTTGTAAGTTTGCATAAATAACTAAAAAAATGATTTTACCTAAATTTTTATTGGCAGATAATAGTAATTATCCAGAAGATATTTTTGTATTGCATACAGAATTTCCTCGTTTTGTAATTAATCTTAAAGATGATGAAATTGAGTGGTTTGAAGATTTAACTGGAGAAAGTGAAGAAGATATTGCTACAGAATTAGCAGATTTAATGGATAAAGCTGGGGAATTTTACGATTTAGAAATGAAACAATACGAATAAAAAAATGCCCAACTTAGTTGTTATACTAATATTGGGCACCAACTAACCAACCAGTTGTTTGTTTATCCTTTGTTTATTTTTACAGGAATTATATAAATTTCTCCTTTCTGAACGCCTTTTACATTAATTTTTTTGTAGTTTAATTTTCTTTTTACCATGGAGTTAAACTCGTTTACTTCTGAATCTACAGAAACAATAATAACTTCATTTTTGTTATTCACCATAAAGGAAATTTCTGCTGAAGACGATTCTTTTACTTCTACCTGAATCTTTTTTCCTAACATTGAAACGATTTCTGTTCGAAGTTCTTTCTTAATTTTAGATGATTCTTTTTCTGTAGCTGTTGTTGAAAAAGTTGTTGCTAAACTAATAGCGATAATGGTAATGATTGATTTTAAATTTCTCATAATAAGTGTGTTAAGTTAAAAAGTTATACATCTAAAAGACGCCTGAAACTTAAAAACGTTTCACTAAAAAATGCACTTTAATACATTCTTAACAGTATTTAACTATAATTAAGAGAAATTTTCGCAAAGTGTTAATTTATGATCTGTATATCCGTAAGTACTAATAATTGATTATTATTTCTTATC
>TARA_R110002126_G_scaffold157104_1_pt1 | contig 59482 bp, 52 predicted proteins | sample TARA_R110002126 | Tara Oceans TARA_R110002126 (sample SAMEA4397536) | marine metagenome | biome: Polar Biome; feature: [DCM] deep chlorophyll maximum layer (ENVO:01000326); material: water (ENVO:00002006), including particulate matter (ENVO:01000060) such as... | depth 30 m | reverse complement strand
TTCTTCTCCTTTTATTTAATAATTATACTTTTTCAGTAGCCTCCTAAACACAGTCACTTTTTTGTAAGGTTTTTTTTTATTTAGTTTCAACTTCTTTCTGTAAACTTTGGAATTGTTTTTTTAGTTCTGTATAACGTTTCTCAGCCTCTTGTCCAACTTTTTGATCTGCTCCACTAATCATATTCAACAAATAAGAAACCTGAGAGGTAAACATTTCTTGAGGATATGCGCCATCAGCATTTTTCAATTTTTTAAGTATGGTTTTGGATTTATCAGATTTGTCTTTTTCTAGTTTGGCTTCCAATTTTCTAGTTTCTGATAATAAGTCTGTTACTTTTTGTTGCATTGCAATTTGTGTAACAATATCAGCTTTAGAAATTCCATTTTTTTCTACTCTAGGATCCATTTTAATCTCAAAAGATTGCTCGAAAGTTTCATTATTTACAGTTAATTTCACAAAATAGTTTCCTGGAGCTACCATAGAACCTCTTTGATAGCGTCGATTTTTAGAACTATGCCAAGCACCTTTTTGTCTCAAATTCCACTTAAAACGGTTGATACCTACTTTGGTTTCTAATTTAGTATCTACATATCTAAAGACTTCACTTAGGTTCATATCTTCAACTTCCTCTGTTTTAGATAACATATTTTTATCGCTGACCATACTCACAATTATATTTTTGTTTTCATCTAAAATTTCTAATTGAATTTCAGAGGTATTTCCTGTAGGCAAATAATAATCGATAATAACACTAGTTCTTGGGTACTGAGCTACACCTCCATTACTTCGTACTTTTGGATATCGATACCGAATGGTGTTGTCTGGTTTAAAAAGAACAGGCGAATCTTTCAAAGTATTAATATTAGCATCTCTTAACGCAGTAATATTGTCTAAAATCCAGAAAGAACGCCCCATAGTGCTTAAAACAAGATCTCCTCTAAATATTTTAAGATCTGTAATTGGAGTTACAGGTAAATTCTGTTGAAAGGATTGCCAGTTTTTACCATCATCAAAAGAAACAAATAATCCATATTCAGTTCCTGCATATAATAACCCATCTCTAACAGGATCTTCTCTTAACACTTTTGTGATATAATCTGTAGGAACACCATTAGTTTCTGTGGTAATAAGTTCCCAAGATTTACCATAATTCGTAGTTTTATAAATGTAGGGTTTAGCATCTCCTAACAGATGTCTGTCTACAGCAATGTATGCTTTTGCCGCATCAAAGTGTGAAGGCTCTACAGATTCTACACGCCCACCTTTAGGCATTTTTTTTGGTGTTACATTTTTCCATGTTGCTCCTCCATCTTGTGTTACTGAAATTACACCATCATTAGAACCTGTCCATATCAAATCTTCTTGTACCTTAGATTCTCTTATAGAATATAAGGTACTGTAATATTCTTCTCCAGTAATGTCTCTTGTTATTGGACTTCCAGAAATGACTTGTTTATCGGCTTCGAAAGCAGTTAAATCTGGAGAAATAGTTTCCCAAGTTTCGCCATCATTCATCGTTTTATGTAAAAATTGTGACCCATGATAAATCACATCTGGATTATGCGGAGATACATGAATAGGCGCAACTCTTTGAAAACGATATTTTAAGTCTTTTGGATTATAACCATACATGTTGGAAGCACCCACATAATAACTTTTTTCAGTTCCTGTAGTTTTGTCAAAAACATAAAAACGTCCTTTACAATTGGCATAGACAATATTTGCATTTCCAGGTTTTGGCACTGCAGGACCTGTTTCACAACCTCCTGTATTCATAATCCAACCTATTCCTGGGTATTGAATTGCATTTGGTGGAAAACTAGGCACTGAAATTGTAGAGTTATTGTCTTGTTGACCAGCATATAACCAATAAGGATATTGATCATCAACCTCTACTTGATACAATTCTGCTGTTGGTTGATTAAATTGGGTAGACCAAGTTTCCCCTCCATTTTGAGATACATTTGCACCTCCATCATTGGCTTGAATTAATATTTCTGGATTATTAGGATTTAACCAAATATCATGATTGTCTCCATGAGGAACACTCATGCGTTTCCAAGTTTTCCCTCCATCAACAGATTTTAATAATGGGTTTGCATTTGAATAAATGATATCAGGATTTGTAGGATCTAACTCTACATTGATATAATAAAAAGGTCTGTTTACCAAACCAATATTGTTAGAAATTTGTTTGAACGACTTTCCTTGATCTACAGATTTGTACAATCCTCCTTCTTTTCCAGATGCTTCAATAATTGCATATAAAATGCTAGAATCTACTGCTGAAACTGCTAAATCTATTTTTCCAATCAACTTTTTAGGTAATCCTTTTTCTAATTTTATCCAATCTTGCCCTCCATTGATAGACTTATAGATTCCGCCTTCATCATTTTCTCCTCCAGAAATAATGGTCCAAGGTTTTCTTTCTGCTTTCCAAGCAGCAGCATATACGACATCAGGATTATTAGGCAAAAACTCTAAATCTGCAAAACCTACCTTATCTGATATAAACAAAACTTTTTTCCAGTTTTGGCCACCATCTATGGTTTTATAAATACCACGTTCAGCATTATTTTTAAAAGCGTTTCCAATAGCAGCAACCCAAACAGTATTATGATTTCTAGGATCTATTTCTAAAGCACCAATTTGTCCAACATCAGGCAAACCAATATGTGTCCATGTTTTACCAGCATCTATCGATTTATAAACACCTTTACCTGAAATTACATTACTTCGTAATCCATCAGAACCTGTACCAACATACACAATATTAGAGTCATTTGTTGCTACTTCAATAGCTCCAATAGAGGGTGTTGCAAAGTATCCATCAGAAACATTATTCCAAGAAGTTCCATAATCTTTTGTTTTCCAGACACCTCCTCCTGTTGCACCTAAATAAAAGGTACCCGGAATTTGGGCTGTTCCTGTAACTGTAGTAACTCTACCACCTCTTTCTGGACCAACTGTTCTGAATTGAAATGCATCAAAATCTTGTCCTACTAGTGAAACTGCAAAAAAGAAAATGAGGTTAGTGATATTAGTAGATTTGAATTTCATATAATTTTATTTATTATTTTTTGATTTTCAGCTTTACAGCACAAAAAAAGGATTAATTAATTAAGAAGTAGTTTTATTAATCCAATACGAATTTATTAATTTTAAAGAGAATAAACCTCCAATTACTATAAAGAAATAGCCTAGAGCCTTGATCTTAAAAACTTCTTTTAGGTAATTTCCAAAAAATACAAAAACACATATTATTACAATGACTATTAAATATTGAATTCCTATTTTCTGTTTTGCTTTTTTAATTGCAAAAAGATTACAATCTTTAAAACCTTTGGCTTCATTTATATAAACCTCAAGGTTTTTAAAGAAAGTAGTAAATAAAGTATCAAAAGCATGTGGCGTTATTTGTCCATTGCCTTCATTAGAATATCTTATAGAAATCGTTTCATTGTGCAAGGTTATAATAACTTTTGATTCCCAATGTAAAGGATTTATCTTCCAAGCATCTAAAACAGAAAACTTTTTAAAGAAGATAAATTGATTTTCATAACCTTCTTCAAAAAGGAAATTATATTTACTGAAATAATGCTCTAATTTAGTCTTTAGCGCATTGCTATTTTCTGTTTTAAAAGTATAATGCTTTTTATAAGGGTGCATAAGCCAATTTTTCAGACCAAATTAGTAAAAACAAGATAAAAAGTCAACTTTTTAAATCTTATAAATGTTTCTTAAAAAAAGCAACAGTTCTTTCCCAAGATAAGGTTGCAGCAGCTTCATCATATCTTGGTGTGGTATTGTTATGAAAACCGTGGTTTACATTCGGATAAAAATGGGCTGTATGTTCAATTTTATTCGCCTTTAAAATGGCCTCAAAAGCTGGCCAACCTGCATTTACGCGCTTATCTAATTCGCCATATTGCAGTAATAAAGGAGCTTTTACTTTTGCTGCATCTTCTTCATTGGGTTGTCTTCCATAATAAGGCACAGCAGCGCTTAAATCGGGTACTTTTACTGCCATCATATTCGAAATCCATCCACCGAAACAAAAACCAACAACACCAACTTTACCAGAACAATCTTTGTGGTTTTTTAAATAATTATAGGCAGCAATAAAATCTTCTAACATTTCATTTCTGTCTCTTTTACGTTGCATTGCTCTACCTTCATCATCATTACCTGGATAACCGCCTAAAGGTGATAATACATCTGGTGCGAGTGTAACAAAACCTTCTACAGCCGCTCTTCTGCCCACATCTTCTATATACGGATTTAAGCCTCTGTTTTCATGCACCACAATAATACCTGGCAATTTCTTTTTGGTGTCTTTTGGGATAGAAAATAATCCTTTTATGGTGCCTCCGCCTTTAGGAGAATCATAATTAATAAACTCAGATTTTAGTCTTGGGTCATTGGGTTGTACCAAGATCGAATCGATATAATTCGGAGAAATAAAACTCAATAAAGCGGGTAAGGTAATTGCACCCACAGCATATAAAGAAAGTTTTTGTAGAAATTCTTTTCTATCCATTTTGTTGTGTGCATAATCATCATACAAATCGAATACTTCTTGACTAATGTCTTCTTTTTTAAGTTTTTTCATCTTGTTTGCGTTTTAAAAGAATTTGTTTGCTAGCGAAGTTAATTAAAAAAATCGATTGTTATATTTTCATTCTTTTAAGGTATTTCAAAAAAAAACGAGGCTGTCTGATAAGTATTAAAATTTGTCATTTCGACTGTAATGGAGAAATCTTATTTTTTAATACTATAGATTTTTCGACTTCGCACAAAATGACAATTAAATTAACTTTTTAGACAGCCTCACTTTAATGTTGTTCAATATAAAAATAGTGGTTGCTATTTTTGACCTTTTTTAAATCCGTAGAGATTTTGATCTATAAAATTAGTGGGGAATTTGTCATCGCCTTTAAACCCAATTTCAATCGTTCCACTGTCTTCTGGAACATAATTTGTTTTAAAAATATAATCCCATAAACTCAAACTAATTCCGTAATTCATACCATATCTTCCTTCGGGAAGTACATACGCATGATGGTATAAATGCATCACAGGATTGTTTAACACATATTTAAAAACACCCCAAGTTATTTTAATATTGGCGTGATTAAAGTGCCCAATTGCAATAGTTATAAAATGTACAATATAGGCTTGTTCTGGTTCAAAACCACCCAAAATCATAACACCAAAAGTTTTTAAAGGTTTGTAGAAAATATTTTCCATCCAATGGTATCTTAAATGAGCAGCAAAACCCATTTCTTTTACAGAGTGATGCACTTTATGGAATTTCCATAAAAATTCATATTTATGCAATAATACATGTGTAAACCACTGCACAAAATCTAGTATAATAAAAAATACTACTAATTGTACCCAAGGTGCCCATTGTGAAATATTAATAAGCGCTAAACTTTTTGCAGTGATGTTAAATTCGCCAAACAACAATCCTAAAATTTTGTATACGCCACTAATAACGATTGAGAAAATGAAAAAGTTGAAGAACATATAAAATACGTCTAGCCAAAAATCTTTTCTAATAATCGCCTGATTTTTTCGCCAAGGAAAGGCAATTTCTAGCGCCCAAACAACGAGCGAAATTGCAATTAATCCCCAAAAATAATTGGTGTACCAAGGCACTTCAAAAATGATAGATTTCCATGTCCAATCTACAGTTCCTAAAAAGGAGTTTATAAATGCATTTAAATATTTTTCCATGTTAGTTATTCATTAATTTTTGTTAAACGATTATTTACGACAGGCAATTCATTAAAATGGCTCCATTCTGTCCAAGAACCATCATAATTCCTTACATTTTTAAATCCTAATAACTGCGTAAGTACAAAAGTGGTATGTGCTGATCGTACACCACTATGACAATACAAAATTACCGAATCATTCTTTTTTAAACCGAATTGATTTATATAAATATTCTTTAAAGTTTCTATCGATTTTAACTTTTGATCACCCTTATAATTGATAGCTTCAGCCCAATCTTTATGACTACTTTTAGGAATTCGGCCTGCTTTAGCCGCTCCTTTCTTTAACTGCGAACCATTAAATTCATCCAAAGTCCTTGTGTCTATTAATAGTGTATTATCTGTATCTAACGCCTTTAAAACTTCTTCTTTTGAAATAGAATAGTGCTTATTTTCAGTTTCAGAAAGTTTAAAAGTAGCTGGTTCTACTACTGTTTTTTCAGCGGTTACAGCACCTTGTGTTGCTTTCCAAGCTTCAATACCACCATGTAACATTTTTATATTTTTAAATTGATAGGTTTGTAAAATCCACCATAATCGAGCCGTTTCACACAAACCTTTATTGTCATAAACTACAAGGGTATCATTAGTAGAAATTCCTAAAGAACCAAATAATTTCTCTATTTGTGCTGCACTCGCTTTCATCCCTTTATATACATATGATGTATCTTCTATATCATTTCTCCACATTTGAACAGCACCTACTATATGTTCTTGATTATAAAATTGTTTTTTTCTAAAATCGATTACTTTTATGTTTTTATTATTAATGATTGGCAGTAATGCTTCAGCTTCTATTAAATATTCATTTTCTATGGCATCTGTTTTTTTTACCGAATCAAAAGGTATCGTTTTTTCTTTTTTACAAGCAAATGATATCAATGCAAAAAATAGTATGCTAATTCTATAGTTCATACCAATCGATATCGGTTAAAATCATTCTTCTTCCTTTTGCTATTGGTGGATAATTGGTTACCAAATAATTGACAATAATTTCTTGATTATCGCCAAGATCCCAAAGATTTTGGGTTTCTTGCATCCATTTAATGGTTGTATTCCAACGTTCTGCGTTCATTCTGTTTTGTGTAACCAATTTCGCAGAATGACAATTTGTACAGTTATTTACAACTGCCATTAAACCCGCTGCATCTATTAAGCCAGTTCTAACATGAATACCATTTTCAATTTTATCTTCATCATCAACAATAACAGTATATACTACTTCAGCTTGTTTTTGGTAAAAAAAAGATAACGATGGATTATATATAGCAATAAGAAGCAAAATAGTAGCTATAAAAGAAACAAAAGTTGCCCTATACGCCGTTTTTTCTGCTTTCCTTATTTTTTTGTCAAACTCCTTATTTTCCATCATTAACTAACTTTAATAGCAATTCGATGACACGCGTTATTCAAATATCCTTTAGGATTCCAACCAGGCAATAACATCGGTTGCGAAATACCGTTTGTATCTGTAGCTTTTGCCCAAATCTCGTAATATCCTTTTTTCGGAAAATCAATACTCGCAGAAAAATGTTGCCAAGCCAAACGATTTGCTGGTTTTTCTATAGGGCCTGTTTTCCATGTAGCCCCAAAATCTATAGAATATTCCATTTTTAATACCTCAAGTTCTCCTGCCCAAGCATGCCCTCTAATGGTAAGTTTTGTGTCTTTTTTAATAGTTGCACCCGTTTTGGGGTACGTAATTAACGATTTAACAGGCATCGATTCTATAATGCGCATGTCTTCATCTTTTACTTTTTCTCCAGGAGCAACTGGATTTGCAGGCACTCTGTACGCTGTACCTGTCATTTTTGTACCATCGTGTTCCTTATTTCTGATACTTATGCGATTGATCCATTTTCCAGATACAGATGCAGGCCAACCACCAGCTACCAAACGCACTGGGTAACCATGAATAAGCGGAATGTCTTTGCCATTCATTTGAAAAGCCAAAATGGTTTCATCCTGTAATGCTTTAGGCATTGGGCAACCTCTAGAAATAGGTTCTTTGGTTGGGTCTCCACTTAAATGCGCATCCATAGCATGATAACCTATATATACAGCATCATTTTTTATACCCGCATCTTCTAAAACATCTCGCAAACGAACCCCTGTCCAAGAAGCACAATGCACAGCTCCCACAGTCCATTGATTTCCTTTGGCTGGCGGATTAAACTCACTTCTACCATTTCCGCCACATTCTAATGTTAATTGATAGGTGTGTTTTTTAAATTTTGTCTTTAAATCGTTTAGCGTATATGTTTTTTCACTTTTAACAGATTCACCATCAATCACAAGATTCCATTCTTCTATATTGATGTTTTCAGGTGTTTTTCCATTATTTCTGATAAACATCGCAGCATTCGGAGTAATCTTATCATCTAATAAATGTGCTTGTGCTTCAATATTCCAAGGTTTGTCATTCAACACAACCATTCCTTTATCTTTTTGAAACATTTTAAAAGGATTGGGTTCTTGAAGGGCCAAAGGAGTATAACCATCAAGCATTTTAGTGCCATACACAAGTTCGGTTCCTATTAGCATAGCAAATGAACTTAGTACTGTTTTTTTAACAAAAGATCTTCTTTTCAAAATGATAAATTATAAGTTTATACAATGGTCGGACAAGTTACAATAGCTTCTAATTATTTTGTGTAACTAATGTTACATAAAAATAGGAAAGATAATTTTATCATTACTCCCTAATACTTAATAAATTAACAAATTAACATTTATGAATATCATTAAGAAAGATTTCGAAACTAGTTTTACGGGCTGGGCATTTGTTTTAGCAGCTGTTTTATTATGGTTTGGCTGGGCTTTATCTCCACATCATATAGGAGAATATATTGTTGCGTCAGATTTTACCAAGATTGGCGAAAGCGTTTGGTATTGGATATGGATGTATCGTATTCATATTTTTGGCTGGGTTACCATGGGTATTTCTATGTTTGCATTACTATCTATTACTTCTGGTAAACCTTATCGTGTTGTGGTACTTCCTGGTATAGGAATGGTAATTGTTGGTACGTTTACCTTAGCCATAGCCAATGCTTATTTTTATAATTTTGGTGCGTGGGGTGTTGGCAAAACAGCAGGAATGTCTGCAACAGAAATAGCAAAATTTATAGATGACATTTTATTTACCAATCAATATGTAACTTGCTTTATTCGTTTTGGGCGTATTTTTTCTGGTGTTGGTTTGGTATTATTGGGTTATGCATTTATAAAATGGCAACTTGTAAGTACTTGGTTAGGTTGGTTTACAATGCTTTTAGGTTTTGTAGCTATGGGTATTATTTTAGCAATTCCAGATAATTTTGAAATTTACAAACCTATATTTCATATTAAAGCAATTTGGTTGCTTGTTATGGGCGTAATGATCCTTAAAAATGGTATTCATTTGCCAGATGCAACTTCTAAAGCTTAAATAGTGGTAAGAAAAAGGAGTTCGTACAACTTCTTTTTCTTATTTTTTCTAGTCATTTTTAAGAAAGTTTAGCTACACACTTTACAATCTTCTTTATCTTGAATTTCCCCAATTAAATTTCCTTCAGGATTTATAGTAAAACCACAACAATCTATAAATCCTTGGGAAATGAGTTTACGAGCACGCTGAATCTGAGATTTTGTAGTTGACAAACTTTGGTTTAATTGATGCGCAACTTCTTGCTGTTTTAGTCCTTTTATGTCAGCTAAAAACAGTGGATCTCTATATTTTTTAGGTAAGTTTTTTAAAATACCTTTTAGGCAATCTTGCTCGGTATGCGTGTTTTCTAAAATTTGAGTTTCACCTTCAAAATTGGCAATTTCAAAGGTTTGATTAGACGCTTTCCAATAATCTAACATCGAATTTCTAGCGATTGAAAAACACCAAGATTTTAGTTTAGTGATGTCTTTTAGAGTATGTAGTTTGGTATGAATTTTCATAAAAGTATCTTGTAAAATATCATCAGCAATAGTGATATCTTTTACTTTGCTGATGATAAATCGTTTTAAATCTTCTGAATAAGAAATCCAAACTTGTTTTGTAGTCATAAGTGTTTTGATAAAAATACGCAAAACTGAACTTGTTTCAGTTTCTTTTGGTAAGATACTGAAACAAGAAAAGCACTAACAGTTACAATTTGTACAAATACAGTTTGTGCAAGTACAATTTTTACAATCTTCGTTTATGCAAGCTGCACAACCACAAGTGCAATCGTTTTTATAATTTTTCATAATATTCGTTTTTAATGTTCATATAATAGACAGAGAATAGATTGAAAAGATGCATTAATTTAAAAATATTTTTTTAATGCTATTCTGATAGGCATTATTTTGATGGGAGAAATGTTTGCACCACCAGTATTTCCTCTAGGAACCCAAATTAATGTAAATAGCAGAGCAGCAATGATTCTTGTAATTTGCCCAATTATTTCTTTTAAACTATTCGTTTTTATACCAAAAACCAACATCCAATAATGACTAATTGTATGCCTTATTATATGTTTTTGTCCTAAAATATGTGCATTTTCTAAATGATAAAAAGAAGCTTCAAATTTGCGCTCTTTTAACGCTTCTTTGCCTAATCTTATTTGATGATAAAATGCTGTTTTTAAATCTTTGTTGTTCATTTTGTTTTAAAAATAGACGAAAATTATCCTAAAAAGATGCAATGAAAATATGTTTTTTCGAGTTTACTAGAAATCACAAAAAATTGTCTTTCCTGTAAAAACAGAAACCAAACATTTACTTCGACCTTGACCCTACAAAATTGTCTGACTTTAGTTTAAATAACACATTAAAAGTGGTTAAACTGCCATAAATTCTGGTAATGTATTGTTGCAAATCAACTTTATCTTGATCGTCTAATGTTTTACTTGCGTTTATCTTTTGTTCCATTACTCTAATTTTGTCTCTAACCATTACAATTTTGTGAAAAAAAGTATCAATAGGTATTTCTTTATCCGACAAATTAGCATCCGCAGATCTTAAAATAAGCGTTCCATTTTTCCAACGGTCTGCAATTGGGGCAATTTCTGTAACGTCAGACCATTTTTGTAAAAGGTTTTTTAAAGATTTTTCTACCTCATAAAAACTGATGGTATCTACCTCATCTTCTACATCTTCAATCACTTCAAATTCGCTATCAATGTCAATCGTTTCTAATCCGTTTTCTATAAAAGTTACCCAGTAATGCTTGCTGGTTACGTTGGTTACCACTCCTAAACCAAATTCTGAATGCTCAATTCTTGAGCCTATTCCTAATAATTTCATTTGTATTTAATTTTGATTGTAAGATAATGCATCTATCAATTATAATAAATTATTTTATTTTCAATAATTACTGAAAGTTTAAAAAGTTATTGTATATTTGTCATATGAAATTAGATGAGGCAAAATTAAAATACATTCATACTTGGGGAAGTTTAGCTACTTCTTGGGGTATTAATAAAACAATGGCGCAAGTGCATGCTTTGTTATTGGTTTCTACTAAAGCATTATCTGCAGAAGATATTATGGAAACTTTACAAATTTCTAGAGGTAATGTAAATATGAATGTGCGTGCTTTAATTGATTGGGGAATTGTACAAAAGGAATTTGTAGTTGGAGAACGTAAAGAATTTTTTGTTGCCAATAAAGATATGTGGGAGCTTTTTAAACAAATTACCAAAGAGCGTAAAAAACGTGAAATTGAACCCGTTTTAAAAGTATTGGCAGAATTACAAGAAATAGATGACACCACTACTGAAGGGCAAGAATTTAAAAAGGTGTTAGGTGATTTATCTAAAGTAACCACAACAGTAAATAACATTTTAGATAAAGCCATTAAGGCAGATGAACACTGGTTATTATCTAACTTTACCAAAGTAATAAAAAAGTAAAAAAATTTGAACACAAACTTTCAATAATTTCTGAAACTATGAAAATAATTATCTTAATAATGACCTGGATCAATAGAATAATAATGACACCATTTGTAATAATCTTGCTAATATCAATATTTGATAAAGAGTTTTTTATCTATCCTATGTACATCGCCTTTATACTAGGTATTTATCAATTGGTTTCTTTTTTAATCTCCCTAATTATGATTAAAAAGTTAAGATATAGTAAGGCAAATTTATTGTTTACATATATAACAATTGTAATATTATATTTTATGATTGGGCATTTAAGTATAGATAATTATGGCAAAAGTGATTTTAGAATTGTTTTTCAAATACTCTTAATTACTGTTCCAATATTATTATCACTTTTTTGGACGTTCATTCTTGAATCTATAAGACAAGAATTATGAACCAAATCACTTACATATTATACATTTTAATATCAAGTTTAATAGTGATTTATGTAGGAAATTTCTGTTATAAAAACGGACAAGTATATATTCTAAATTATTTTCCTAATGATACCAATCTCGGAAATTCGATAAACAAATTACTAAGAATAGCATATTATTTGTTAAATATTGGCCTAGCTATTTGGACTTTACATTCCATTAAAAACATTAAAAATACAGCAGCAGCAATCTTAGAAATTACACAAAGATTGAGTTTTATTTTGCTCGTTATTGCTGCGCTTCACTTTATAAATATATATACAGTTTATTTAATTCACAAACATTTTAAACATCAATAATTATGAACACTTCATTAGAATTAATCGCTTACATCATCTACTTACCAATCGCAATTGGCTTAACTACTTTGGTATCTCAACATTTATTTAAAAATAGTAAAATTTTTATGTTAGATATTTTTAATCAAAAAGTAGAAATTGCCATGGCAACCAATAAACTTTTTAAAATAGGTTTTTATCTTTTAAATATTGGTTTTGCAATGAGAATCATAAAAATCTATGGATTAACAGATTACAAAGATTTGGTCGAGACTTTAAGTAGTAAAATTGGAGGTTTTTCAATTTATTTAGGAGTTGTAATGATACTATTCATTCTGTTTTTTCTTAAAGGCAGAAAAGCTAGTAAAGCCAGTAATTTACAAGTTAAAAGCTAAAAAGACATCGTATGAAAATGACAATCGTTGGCGGAAATAACTACTTAAGTAAACTTTTAACGAACTACTTTGCAAAAGATAATAGGAATTCTATTCACATTAATGCACATTGGTTTCCTTAAATATTTTTAAGGAAAAACGGAGTTAAAATCCTTAAGTACAATCAATAAACAATTAATTACAGACCGTATATTTTTATTGCATTGGTTGTTTTACTAAAAAGAATTTGAAACAATTACTTAGCTAACAGAAACGTATTTAGTTTTGGTATATTTTGGCGATAAGATTAATATCTCAGTTACTCATTACTCTCTAAAATTATGAAAAGGAAAGATATTTGAGATATCAATCCATATTTTTCTAGATTTATATGAGCTTCCTTTTTATTTAGTTTCCACCACAATAACGCCATTTGCACCTCTAATACCATACATTGCGGTATCATTTCCTTTTAAAACCGTAATTCTTTTTATTTCTTGAGGAATTATTCTGCCGAAAACATCTTGAGATATTTGAGAGCCATTTAGTATAAAAAGAGGTGTCATGTTTCCTTGCAAACTGTTATATCCTCTAATCGTAATTACATTATCTGAACTTACATTAAGACCAGAAACTCTACCTCTAACATAGTCATATATCGAGTTAATTTGAATCGTTTCTCCAGATATTTGATTCGCAGCATCAGTTTTTATCGATTTACCTTTACCCTTTTTTATCACCAACGTTAATTTATCTTCACCACTGTATTTCATTTTAGTGATTCCTATTTGCGGATGAAAAGCACTAATTGTTTTAGGAATATCATCTGTTTTAATTCTAAACATTCCATTTAAGTTAGTTACTGCTGTTTGTTTCTTGTTATCTAATAAAATAATTGCGCCATATACAGGTTTGTTATTTTCGTCTTTAACTTTAATTAAGATTTTTTTAGATTGCGCATTAATACTGATGCTTAAAAACAAAAGCCCTATTAGAATGATAATTTTTTTTCTCATATTTATAGTTTGAATGTGTTAATATAGTGAAATATTACATATTTCTGCAATACTAACCACCTATTTTAGACAACGCTTGGATTTATTTTTAGCAATTCAAAATCCACAGTTTTTATAAGGACTCAAACAAAATTAATTGTATAAAGCACTAAAGTATATTTCAGGTAAATTATTGAAAAATGGTTTGCGCTTTAAGATTCATAATTTAAGGAGTTTATTACATTTGTTTTATAAATACATATGATGAAAAAAATAGTGTTCCTATTCCTCTTTGGGTTAATCTTGAGTTCTTGTCAAGCTCCTCAAGAATATATAAAATACATCTCTAAAAAAGAAAATATTGAGGTACCCAAAACCAAAAATGTTGTTATTATAGCTTCGGATAACGTTATACTAAATGAGTTTACCAAAACATACAAGAAAAATTATGAGGATGATACTGATTTTACACGGGCTTATTTATATCAACTTACCAAAGAAATGAAACAACGCAACATTTTTGCAGAGGTTCGTATGGATTCTAAAACGTTAAACTACGAGCGGTTAGATACCAATACGGCAGATTATGTAATTCAGCTCTCAAATTTCGAAATTAATAATCGCGTAGAGTGGAGAAATTCTGCAATGGGCGTAAATGGAATGCAAACCTCTACTTCTGTTGAGTTTTGTGTGATGAGTATAAAAGTAGCAATCTATGATGCAAAAACAAACAAAGAAATTTTAGATTTTATAGTATTTGGTGAAGAATCTGTGTTCTTATTCGATTTTACCAAAACCCTTGAAAAAGCAAAATCGGAATCTATTTTGCATATTATAAACTATCTAGAAACTGGAAAGATCGCCTATAAACAACAACTGTTTAATTAAACCAAAGTATTCTGCAAGGTTTTTTTACGTAGAATATTGTGGTAAAGGCAAAACCTCACCCGTTTTAAAAACCTATGAGGTTTATTGAGTATTCAAAAAGCTTGTTACTTATAAAGGACCCTAAAAAGCGGGATAAGCGATTCACACAATAAAACTAAAAAAGTTTTATTTTTATGCGATCAAAAATGATAAAACGTCATTTGAATTTAATTTACTGTGTATTTTAACCAACAGATCCCGCTAAAAAGCGGGATAAGCGATTCACACGATTTCGCTGAAAAGCGAAATCGGTTCTCTGCTTACATATTCCTCCTATACTGCCCACCAACTTTAAACAAGGCTTCTGTAATTTGTCCTAAAGAACAGACTTTAGTCGCTTCCATTAACTTATTAAATAAGTTTTCATTTTGTATGGCAGCTTCTTGTAAAATTGCAATTTGCTCCACAACTTTATTCGGATTTGCCTTGTTCAGCAATTCTTTCGTTTTAATTTGAAATTGTTTTTCTTCTTCAGATGCTCTAATTACTTCTGCTGGTTGCACAGTTGGTGAACCTTTAGAACTTAAAAACGTATTTACACCAATAATTGGGAATTCACCATTATGTTTCAAGGTTTCATAATACATACTTTCTTCTTGTATTTTAGAACGCTGGTACATTGTTTCCATAGCTCCTAAAACGCCACCTCTTTCTGTAATTCTATCAAACTCTAACAACACAGCTTCTTCTACCAAATCTGTTAGTTCTTCAATAATAAAAGCACCTTGAATTGGGTTTTCATTCTTAGTTAAACCTAATTCTTTGTTAATAATTAACTGAATTGCCATTGCTCTTCTTACAGATTCTTCTGTTGGCGTTGTTATGGCTTCATCATAGGCATTTGTATGTAGAGAATTACAGTTATCGTTAATTGCATATAAAGCTTGAAGCGTAGTCCTAATATCATTAAAATCGATTTCTTGCGCGTGTAAAGAACGTCCAGAAGTCTGAATATGATACTTTAACATTTGGGCTCTAGCATTGGCGCCGTATTTATTTTTCATCGCTTTTGCCCAAATTTTACGCGCAACTCTACCAATTACTGAATACTCAGGATCAATTCCGTTTGAAAAGAAAAAAGATAAGTTTGGTCCGAATTTATTAATATCCATTCCACGACTTAAATAATATTCAACATAGGTAAATCCGTTAGATAATGTCAACGCCAATTGCGTAATCGGATTTGCACCAGCTTCTGCAATATGATATCCAGAAATAGAAACCGAATAAAAATTACGTACTTGTTTTTCAATAAAATATTCTTGCACATCTCCCATCAATCGCAACGCAAATTCTGTAGAAAAAATACACGTATTTTGTGCTTGATCTTCTTTTAAAATATCGGCTTGTACAGTTCCTCTAACTTGTGCTAACGTGTCTTTTTTTATTTGTTGATATACTTCAGATGGCAAAACCAAATCTCCAGTTAAGCCCAACAACAACAATCCTAAACCATTATTTCCTTCGGGCAGTTTCCCTTGATAAACAGGTCTTTCTAATCCTTTATCCTCATAAATCTCCTTGAATTTCGCTTCAACATCTTTTTCAAGTTGATGTTCCTTAATGTATTTCTCACAATTCTGATCAATAGCAGCATTCATAAAAAAGCCTAACAACATTGGTGCTGGGCCATTGATGGTCATAGAAACAGAAGTCATATGATGACTTAAATCAAAACCTGAATAGAGTTTTTTAGCATCATCTAAACAACAAATAGAAACCCCTGCATTTCCAATTTTACCATAAATGTCGGGTCTGTGCCCAGGATCATTTCCATACAAAGTAACCGAATCAAAAGCGGTTGATAAGCGTTTTGCATCCATTCCTAAACTTACATAATGAAAACGTCTGTTCGTTCTTTCTGGACCACCTTCGCCAGCAAACATTCTTGTTGGATCTTCGCCTGTTCTTTTAAACGGATACAATCCTGCTGTAAATGGGAATTCTCCAGGTACATTTTCTTGTAAATTCCAGCGTAATAAATCTCCCCAAGCTTGGTATTTTGGTAAGGCAATTTTAGGAATTTGAGAATGAGAAAGCGACTCGCTGTGAGTTTCTATGTTGATTTCTTTATCACGAACTTTAAATGTGTAAACTGGGTCTTTATATTTCTGAACTTTATCAGCCCAGTTTAAAATGATTTCCCAATGTAACGGGTTAAAATTTAGTTTTACTTTTTCGAATTGCGCTAAAAGTAATTGAATAAACGCCGTGTCATTCTGAGCTTGTCGAAGAATCTCATCTTCATCTAAACCCGTTTTTGTTAAAAGAGATTGCTTCGTAACTCGCAATGACGAATTCTTCTCACACTCTGTAATTGAAAGAATCGTTTGATAGATTCCGTATAATTTTTGAGCAACAACAACTTGTGCATCAACAGTGTCGTCATAACTTCTATTACTTTCTGCAATTTCAGACAAATAACGCACTCTTTTTGGCGGAATCACAAATATTTTTTCAGACATTGCTGCTGAAATTTCCATAGTAGATTTTAAATCAATACCCGTTTTTTCCACTAATTTATCCATAATACGTTTGTACAACGTGTTCATTCCTGGATCGTTAAATTGAGAAGCAATCGTTCCAAAAACAGGCATATCATCCATATGAATGTGCCATAAATTATTGTTACGCATGTACTGCTTTTTAACATCTCTTACCGCATCTAAAGCGCCTCTTTTATCAAATTTATTAATGGCAACCAAATCTGCAAAATCTAACATATCGATCTTTTCTAACTGTGTTGCAGCACCAAATTCTGGTGTCATTACATACAAAGAAGTATCAGAATGTTCTATAATTTCGGTGTCAGATTGCCCAATTCCTGATGTTTCTAAAATGATCAAATCGAATTGAGCAGCTTTTAAAACCTGAATCGCTTCATTTACATATTTAGACAAGGCCAAATTAGATTGACGTGTTGCTAATGAGCGCATGTAAACACGTTCGTTATTAATGGCATTCATACGAATTCTATCGCCTAAAAGTGCGCCACCCGTTTTTCTTTTTGATGGATCTACCGAAATTAATCCGATTCTTTTTTCGGGAAAATCAATTAAAAAACGACGGACTAATTCATCTACTAAAGAAGATTTTCCTGCACCTCCTGTTCCTGTAATTCCGAGTACAGGTGAAGCCCCTTTTAATTTCCCCAAAGGGGAAAAAATCTTTGCGAAAGCTTCGTGATTATTTTCTGTTAGTGAAATTAATCTTGCAATTGTATTTACGTCTTTATTTTTAAGTTTTTCTAAAACTTTATCTTGACCCAATTCTAACAACCAATCTCCATCTTCATTACAAACTTTTCCAGTTGAGTGTTCCCCTCCTTTGGATGGACTAAGGGAGGCCTTCACCAAATCATTAATCATTCCTTGTAAACCCATTGCACGTCCATCATCAGGAGAATAAATTCTGGTAATTCCATAATCCACTAGTACTTTAATCTCTTCAGGAAGAATTACGCCACCTCCACCACCAAAAATCTTAATATGACCAGCGCCTTTTTCTTGTAATAAATCATACATGTATTTAAAATACTCATTATGACCTCCTTGATAAGAAGTGATAGCAATAGCATTTACATCTTCTTGAATGGCGCAATTCACAACTTCTTCAACAGATCTATCATGACCTAAATGAATTACCTCTACTCCTGTAGACTGAATAATTCTGCGCATAATATTTATGGCTGCATCATGTCCATCAAAAAGAGCTGCTGCAGTTACAATACGTACTTTATGTTTTGGCTTATAAGGTGTAATTTGTTTCATTCGTAATAAATCTTTGATTTAAGTATCGCAATTTACGAAAATCCTAAAAAATAGCGCAAATCTTTAAGGGTTTTAAAAATGTATTTTACAAAAATAGCTATCTTTTATTATAATTTTAACGATATTACTATTGTCTAAAAATTTTATTAAGCGGTAAATTTGTGATATACATTGTTTTAATTCGTAATAGTGGCATACTTATTGATCATAAAACAACGAGTTTTGTATCAATTTTTGATATGAAATGTCTATATTTTTATCATGTAAATAAAATCTAATAACTAAAAACGTGTATTATGAAAAAAGTAATCCTCTTAGCCTTCACCACAATTTTTTTACTCTCCTGTAACACTGTAAAAGTGGTTACAGATTACGATACTGCGGTAGATTTTAATCAATATAAAACATTTGCTTTTTACAAAACAGGTATTGATAAGGCTGATATTTCTAGTTTAGATAAGAAAAGAGTTTTGAGAGCGATTGAATCTGAACTTTTGGCACAGGGTTTAACAAAATCCGATAATCCAGATATGTTGGTTAGTATTTTTACAAAATCTAGAAGAAAAGTTAACATCAATCAGAATAATAATTTTAGCTATGGTTTTGGTTGGGGTTGGAATCCTTGGATGTGGAATGGAATGAATAACAACAACATTAACGTAAATGAATATACAGAAGGCACTTTATTTATAGATTTTATTGATAAAACCAAGAAAGAGTTGGTTTGGCAAGGAATAGGAACTGGTGCTTTAAAAATAGATAATATAGAGAAAAAGGAAGAAAGGATAAAGTTGTTTGTTAAGGAAATAATTTCAAGATTTCCTCCTGGAAAAGAAAAATAAAATATATTTTTAGAGTAAGAAAACGCCAACAAATTAATGTTGGCGTTTTTATTATAATAAAATAAAAAGCAGTAAGATTATTTAACTGGTTTAACAGTTTTAATAATTCTTGCAGCAATTTTGTATGGATCTCCATTTGAAGAAGGTCTTCTATCTTCTAACCATCCTTTGTATCCTTTTTCTACAGCGATAATTGGAATACGAATAGATGCTCCTCTATCAGAAACTCCCCAAGAGAAATCGTTTATAGATGCAGTTTCGTGTAAACCTGTTAAACGTTGGTCGTTAAACTCACCATAAACAGCAATGTGTTCTTTTGTGAAAGGTCTAAAAGCTTCACAAATTTCAGCATATTTATCTGCAGAACCACATTCTCTTAATATAGAGTTAGAGAAGTTTGCATGCATTCCAGAACCATTCCAGTCTCCTTTAATTGGTTTTGGGTGATATTCAATGTACCATCCATATTTTTCAGTTAATCTGTCTAATAAGTAACGAGCAATCCAAATTTCATCACCTGCTTTTTTAGCACCTTTTGCAAACAATTGGAATTCCCATTGTCCAGAAGCAACTTCTTGATTAATACCTTCAAAGTTTAATCCAGCATCAATACATAAGTCAGCATGTTCTTCAACAAAATCTCTTCCAAAAGTGTTTTTCCCACCTACAGAACAGTAGTACATTCCTTGAGGTCCTGGGTAACCACCAACAGGGAAGCCTAAAGGTAACTGAGTTTTAGAATCCATTATAAAATATTCTTGTTCAAAACCAAACCAGAAATCGTTATCATCATCTTCAATAGTTGCACGTCCATTAGATTCGTGTGCAGTTCCATCAGCATTTAAAACTTCAGTCATTACTAAGTAACCATTTATACGAGAAGGATCTGGATAAATTGCAACTGGCTTTAAAATACAGTCAGATGCTCCACCTGAAGCTTGTTTTGTAGATGACCCGTCAAAAGACCAATTACCTAATTCTTCAACTGTTCCTTGAAAGTTTTCATGTTCTTCAACTTTGGTTTTACTTCTCATATTCTGAGTTGGATAATATCCATCTAACCAAATGTATTCTAATTTAATTTTTGCCATAATAAATAATTGTATATATGATGTTAACTCTACAAAAATGAAATATTTTACATACATATCAAAAAAAATAGGGGTAAAAAATTGAAAATCAACTAAAAATAATTTTATCCCTATTTTTTATAGGGTATATTTGTTTATAAATTAAAAATTACCTGTAAAAAATTAGATTATGTCAACAATTAGATTTTCTGCATTGCAAGAAACATTACATAGAAGCCCTATAAAAGTGATTGAGAGTGAAAAAAGATCCGTTTTGTTTGGTAAAAACGTTTTTAATAAACATGCTATGCAACAATATCTTACAAGAGCTGCTTATGAAAGTGTGATGAATGCCATTGAAAAAGGAACAAAAATTGACAGAAAAATAGCAGATCAAGTTGCTGTAAGTATGAAAGATTGGGCAATTTCTAAAGGAGCAACACATTATACACATTGGTTTCAACCACTTACAGGTGCAACAGCAGAAAAACACGATGCCTTTTTTGAATCTATTAATGGTAGTTTGGCGATGGAAAAATTTGATGGCGAGCAATTGGTGCAACAAGAACCAGATGCATCTAGTTTTCCAAATGGTGGAATTCGAAATACTTTTGAAGCAAGAGGATATACAGCTTGGGATCCTACATCACCGGCATTTATATATGAAACTACTTTATGTATTCCAACCATTTTTGTTGCCTATACAGGTGAAGCTTTAGATAATAAAACACCACTATTAAGAGCATTACAAGCTATAGATATTCACGCAACTGCAGTTTGTAGATATTTTGATAAAAATGCTTCAAAAGTAAATGCAACTTTAGGTTGGGAACAAGAATATTTTTTAATTGATGACGCATTAGCATTATCTAGACCAGATATTTTAATGACAGGACGAACTTTAATTGGTCATATTCCTGCAAAAGGTCAGCAATTAGACGATCATTATTTTGGCAGCATACCTACAAGAGCTATGCATTTTATGCAAGATTTAGAGCAAGAATGTATGTTATTAGGCATTCCACTTAAAACAAGACATAATGAAGTTGCGCCAAATCAATTCGAGTTAGCACCTATTTTTGAAGAAGCAAACTTGGCCGTAGATCATAATTCTTTGCTAATGGACGTCATGAAAAAAGTATCTAAACGCCATCACTTTAAAGTATTATTCCACGAAAAGCCATTTGTAGGCATTAATGGTTCTGGTAAACATAACAACTGGTCTTTAGCTACTTCAGAAGGCATAAACCTCTTGCGCCCAGGAAAAACACCGATGAAAAATTTACAATTCTTAACCTTTTTTATAAATACGATTAAAGCGGTGCACGACAATGAAGAATTGCTAAGAGCATCTATAGCATCTGCAAGTAACGACCATAGATTAGGAGCAAACGAAGCACCACCAGCCATCATTTCGGTGTTTATTGGCAGTCAATTATCGGCTGTTTTAGATGAGTTAGAGAATGTTACCAAAGGTAAATTATCACCAAAAGAAAAGACCGATTTAAAACTGAATATTATTGGTAAAATTCCAGAGATTTTATTAGACAATACCGATAGAAACAGAACCTCACCTTTTGCATTTACAGGTAATAAATTCGAGTTTAGAGCTGTAGGCTCTATGGCAAATTGTGCCATACCGATGACGGTTTTAAACACCATTGTTGCCAAGCAACTAAAAGAATTTAAAAAAGAAGTAGACACCTTAATTGATGATAAAAACCTAAAGAAAGACGAAGCTATTTTTAATGTGTTAAGAGAATATATTAAAGCCTCTAAAGATATTCGTTTCGAAGGCGATGGTTATGGAGAAACTTGGAAAAAAGAGGCCAAAAAACGCGGCTTAAGTAACAATAAAAGTACTCCAGAAGCCTTACAAATAAAAGTTTCTAAGCAAGTAATTGATTTGTTTCAAGAAATGAAAGTGATGAATAGCGTAGAGTTACAAGCACGTTATGAAATTGATTTAGAGGAGTATACAAAGCACTTACAGATAGAAAGTAGAGTTTTGGCAGATATTGCAAGAAACCATATTGTGCCCACTGCCATCAATTATCAAAATACATTGCTAGAAAATACTAAGAATTTAAAAGAAATTTTTGGAGAAGAATTTAAAAACATTGCGAAAGAACAAATTGAACTCATTATGATTATCTCGAATCATATTACAGAAATTAATGCGCTAACCATTAAAATGACAGATGAGCGCAGAAAAGCAAATAAATTTGAAGGTTTAAAATCCGCAAAAGCATACTGTAATAAAGTAAAACCTTTTTTTGAGCAAATTCGCTATCACTGTGATAAATTAGAAACTATGGTAGATGATAATTTATGGCCGTTAACAAAATATAGAGAACTATTATTTACAAGGTAAAACAATTATAAATATTGAGCTTGTTTAGATGTGGGCGTTTTAACGGGCTTTCATTACTCGCTTCCCGCAAAAAAGCGGGAGAGCTCAAACAGACCATTCAATCCCTAACGCATATTGCGAAATCAAAAAGGAAGTAATTTAAATTAGAAATTTAGACCTCACAGGTTTTTAAAACCTGTGAGGTCTATTTACATAAAACTATGTTTCTATGCGGTCAACATTTAAACAAATAAATTCTACATAATTTACAAAGTTTTTTATCCAAAAGACTAAATTTGCAATTCAACACAGCAAAATGAGTCAAGAAGTTTCTAAAAGATACGCACAAAGAGGCGTATCAGCATCCAAAGAAGATGTGCACAATGCCATTAAAAATATCGATAAAGGATTGTTCCCAAAAGCATTTTGTAAAATTGTGCCAGATTATTTAACAAATGATGATGATTATTGTTTAATAATGCACGCAGATGGAGCAGGAACAAAATCTTCTTTAGCCTATATGTATTGGAAAGAAACAGGCGATATTTCTGTATGGAAAGGCATTGCACAAGATGCTTTAATAATGAATATTGACGATCTTTTGTGCGTTGGTGCAACAGATAACATCATGTTATCATCTACAATTGGACGTAATAAAAGTAAAATTCCTGGTGAAGTTTTATCAGCAATCATCAACGGAACAGAAGAACTTATTGAAGATTTAAAAGGTTTTGGAGTAACTATACATTCTACAGGAGGAGAAACTGCGGATGTTGGCGATTTGGTACGTACAATTATTGTAGATTCTACTGTAACAGCAAGAATGAAACGAACTGATGTTGTTGATAATGCAAATATAAAAGCTGGAGATGTAATTGTTGGTTTAGAATCTTTTGGACAAGCAACTTACGAAACTGAATATAATGGAGGAATGGGTTCAAACGGATTAACGTCTGCAAGACATGACGTTTTTCATAAATATTTAGCAGATAAATACCCAGAAAGCTTTGATGCTGCAGTTCCTGAAAATTTAGTATATTCAGGAAATACAAAATTGACTGATAAAGTTGATAATTCGCCAATTGATGCTGGTAAATTAGTGTTATCGCCAACAAGAACTTACGCTCCAATTATCAAAAAAATTTTATCAAAGTTTAATGCTGATAAAGTGCATGGAATGATTCATTGTAGTGGAGGTGCACAAACAAAAATTTTACATTTTGTAGACAATTTACATATTGTAAAAGATAATTTATTTCCAATTCCACCACTATTCAAATTGATACAAGAACAATCTAATACAGATTGGAAAGAAATGTACCAAGTATTTAATTGTGGTCATAGAATGGAAATTTATGTTTCTCCAGAAATTGCAGAAGACATCATTTCTATTTCAAAATCTTTTAATGTAGATGCCAAAATTGTGGGTAGAGTAGAGGCTTTAGATTCTGATATTCATCAGAATAAAACAAAAAAACTCACTATTAAAAGTGAGTTTGGCGTTTTTGAGTATTAATAATTTTGGGCTTGTTTTCTTTTTTAAGGTTCAATATTGTGTATCATTTCTATGGAGTACTCAAAATTATACTCTGATGGATCGAAACTTCTATATCCATACCAACCATTTTCATATCCGCCCCAACCCCAATTCATATGAAAAGAAAGAGTAGTAAATGGGGAAATTATTTGGATTCCATTACTATTAAAATAACAAGTTGTTCTTCTTATAAGACCATCGCAAACCCACATATGACCCTCTCTTTTTTTTATTAAACCTGTCGAAGGAATTTTTGTTATGCCTGAAAGTAAAACCGGTTTATTTAATCTTAAATCTTGTTTAATTATTTCTTTGTCATAGTTAGAACGCTCAGCAGAAGAATAATTAAAGAAATCGGTAAAAACTCTACTTTCATTATAATTACCTTTAACTCCAGTTACTTCACAAGTTGTACGTGATATACCATTATCTTCATTTATCACATCATATATAGATCTTAAGAACCATGCTGTAGTATATGACCCTCTGGAATTTGGCATATTAGCCCAATTATAATCTAAAGGATAATTATGATATTTCATTATTTGTCCAATAGCGAGCGGAACACAACCTACGGGAGCAGAATTACAGGTATCCCAACATCTTAAAGGTGGCATATAGGTATTGTAGTGACAACCTTGTGCCCATTCTGTCAAAAGTAACGGACCAACAAGTTCTATTACTTCATCACATATATTTGATTCATTTGAATCTAGTGGGTTAGTTTGGTGTAAAAAGCTATCCCATTCAAATTTTATTTCATCAGTTTGTTCTATCTGTTTTATTCGTGCTGTTCTTATAGTTTCTTTTATTATTGAAAGCCAATCTTCAAGTCCAGGAGAATAACTTTTTGCATTTGTTCTAAATTCATTATTGGCGGAATAAGCCAAAATTGGAGAAATTCTTTTATCTGCAGATAAAATTAGAAATCCTTTTTTTTCATAGTTAATAATATAAAATAGCGTTTCTCCTTCTTTATCTTTAACGGGGAAAATTTCTTTAACAATTTTCTTATCTTCTATTTTAGTTTTAGGTGAAGTATTATCACTATTGAAAAGAAAATTGCTGGCAATTTCTTTAACTAAACCTTCACTGACTATATTGTCCTGTTTTTGAGCGGTATTGAATTCTAATTCTTTCTCTTGGGTACAAGAGATTAAAATAATTCCAAAAAGAATTAGAATTATTACTTTTTTGATTTGTCTAATATTTTTCATACTTTTTTTGTGAATTTAAGATTAATGTAAAGTAACTGTATTCAGTTCTTTACTTCAAAGTTACAAAAATTAAATAAATGAGACAACTACCTGTTTAATTGATCTTTATTGGTGCATACAAGGTGCTTTTTTACTATTCTTTTATAAATTTAGAAGTTTTCATTTGTCCGTTTATATTACTTACTAACAAGTACAACCCTCTACTATAATTAGAAATATCAATATTTGTTTCGCTAGTAGTTATGTTTGAAGTGTAAATTTGTTTTCCAGTAACATTATAAATTTGGAATTTATCATCTGTAGAAAATATAGTTTTTTTAGCAGAAAGTATAATACTTGAAGTAGCTGGATTTGGGTATATTTCTATTGAATTTTCAACTAGTTTTTCTTTGAAAGCAAAAAGAATTCTGCTAAAAAAAGTCTATTTGATGAAAAAAAAATGTTAGACACTGCAAGAAAGATGAAAGTATCGATTATCAATTGCGTTTTCCAGAATTGTTAATTAGAGTTTCTTAAAATACATCATCTCAGATCTATCGAATATAGATGATTTAATTATCGAGAATAAGTGAGTTTGGTGTTTTTGAATATTAATTAATCGCAAGGGTTTACTCTTCTGTTTGAATAGTTAACAGCTTCTTGTTCAAAATAATTACATTTCCCTGAGTTAGCTATTTTATATGAAACCCAAAATATTGGACCATTTAAATCAAAATAAATGTATTTTGATAAGTTATTGTAAAATTTAGAGTTCTTTTTCCATTTTTCATCCAATTTCAAAACAAACGAATTACCCACAACTTTTCGATCATATTGTTGGATGTGAGCAACTTCTTCAGCATATAATCTATAAGAGAATTCTTCATTTCTGTAAATTGGCATTCCAATAGAACTTACTTGTCCTGTTCCACTTCCAGAACCTATCGAACTAGCAAATTTTCCATCAGATTCAAAATAAAGTATTCCAGATTTTAGAGATTTTCCCAAATCAAATTTATTGCCACTACCAACAACTGCTATTCCATATAAAGAGGAGGTAAATAGGCGAACATTAAATTTTTTTAGATAAGGATGATATTCTAATCTTGCCACAAAAAGATTGAAATGTAATCTTTCAAACATTCTGTTGCCATCAGCAGCATTTTGTACAATGGAGCTTCCCATCGCATTTACAAATCTAGCTGGCCAAGCATAGGCAATATTTTTTTCAGTTTCTATTAAATGAGACATTGATAACCCAATATGACTCACAGCACCACCAACAGCTCCTTTGTAAAAACCCATTGTAAAAGTTTTAAAATTTGAGGTATTATCTTTTTTGTTTATTAGAGAACCAATACCACCAAATAAACCATTTAAACCGATATTTATAAATGCGAATTTGGTTCTATCTGACTTAAAGTTATCTTCTTGAGCATTAATATTAACTGTTATGCAAAGTAATAATAAAAGAAGTATTAAACTCTTTTTATTGCTAATATTCATTATTAAAAATATTGAAAAAGGTAATTTTTGGGGAAGATAATTTATTAATAATTATTAGCGCTTTTTATTATAGATTCCCAGTTATTTAGAGTGATTCTATTTATAACAGATTGTGGTTTTTCTCTTTTGTTTTGAGAATATGCAAAAAAACTTCTCTAAAATTGTAAATTGCTAAAGAGACTTTTTGAAGGTGATGGTTTTTTAAAATAAATATTTGATTTATGGATTATTCTTTTATAAATTTAGAAGTTTTCACCTGGCCATTTATAGAACTAACTAACAAGTATAAACCTTTGGCGTAACTCGAAACATCAATATTTGTTTCTTTAGCAATGATGTTTGACGTATAAATTTTTTTTCCAGTAATATTATAAATTTGGAATTTATCATCCGCAGAAAATGCACTTTTCTTATTAGAAAGTACAATGCTTGAAGTAGCCGGATTTGGATAAATTTCTATTGAATTCTCAACCAATTCTTCTTCTAATAAAGATAAAGCAGTACCATAACATTGGTTAATATAAGCTGTGCTTAACTCTGTGCTTACAAGTAAACTTGTACTTCCGTTCATAATAATACATCTACCATCATTATGATTATACGTCATATATTCTCCATCATTTTCAAATGCTTTAAAAGTGCATTGTTCAAAAGTTAAAGGGGTACTTACAGTTTGTGTGGAATGTGTCCAATTCGAAAAAAGTGTGGTACCACCTGCCCAGCGATTATAACCAGATTCTTCATTAAAACTGCAAGGTTTAAAAAACAGCAGATATAAAGTACCTGTGCCTCCTCTGCTAACTCCACCTCCAAAATTTACGGCAATAGAACCATCTCCTCTTAAATCGCCAACAAAAGAAATTGATCTCGAAAAACGTTCTTCTTCTCCAAAAGTAAAATCAAAACCTCCTTCTAATTCATCCACTTTAGTGTAGGTTTTTACAGTTTTGTCTGCATTTAAATAAAGTATATAGGCCTCGCCTTCATTTTGCTGATTTGCACCAGTAATTAAATCCGGAATTCCATCTCCATTTAAATCTCCTGGTGCACACATTGCGTGCCCAAATTGAGCTCCAAAACTTCCATTTGGATTTTCTCCATCCGTTAAAACATCATTAAATCCACCTTGGTTTTCCGTTATTTTTATTTTAGAAACCACGTTAAAAGTAGTAGCATCTAAAGAAAGCATCCAAACTGCACCTTTACCACCATCAGTCATAAAGGCTCCAACAGCCATTTCTAAAGTGCCATCTTCATCAATATCACCAAGCATTGCAACTTCTCTTCCTCCAAAATTATCATCATTTTCTAAACCAGTTCCAAAACCTCCAGAAGTAGAATTAATAGTAACAGATTCATTGGTAATTACTTGTGATGAACTATCGAAAAATAAAATTTCTATAGAACCTCTATTGCTTCCACCAGCATCTGAATTTGGATCGCAAGCAACTAAATCTATTTTTCCATCATTATTAATATCTCCAATAGCAGATAAACCTTGCGCAATTATATTAGAATTTTTCACAAAACTTTTTACAGTTCCATCTCTATTTAAATGAATAATATATAAGGCAATATTAGTTGAATTTGGCGCAGAAACTGCAATATCAGGTATGTTATCACCATTATAATCGCCAATACCAGCAACGCCATAACCAAAATAGTTTCTTTCTAATAAGGTTTCGTTAAATCCTCCTTCTAGAGCTGATATTTTTTGGTTCTCTTTTACAGTACCATCAGCATTCATAAATAAAATGTAAGCAGCACCAGCATCTGTTGCACTATCATCATCAGATCTTGCGCCTACTACTAAATCTATAACTCCATCTCCATCAATATCTCCTGCTTGATCGTGATCTCTACTAAATCGATCTCCAGAGTCTAAATCTGCAAAAAAGCCACCAGAACCCTCTTCGATTTTAACAAATCCGTCTGGGCCAAATTGAGTTGTTGCCTGTGCTGTTGTAATTCTTGTGACTGCAATTAGTAAAAGAAATAAGATAAATTTAAGGTGATTCATTGAATTAGAGTTTTTAGTTAGTTTCTATTTAGACCCCTTGAATATAAAAAAGTTTATTTTTCAAAAAAAATAATGATAAAAAATGTATCTTTAAACCTTAGTATTTAATGAAAGTAAAGAAAATTCTACTAAAAAAGCGTAGTTGATGGAAAAAAATAATGTTGCCCAAAACGAAAAAGATAAAATTATCGATTATCAGTTACGTTTTCAAAAGCTATTAATTAGTATTTCTACAAAATACATTAACGCAGATTTATCGAAAACCAAGGAGCTTATTAAAGAATCGTTAAAAAAAATTGGTGAATTTGTTGGCGCAGATAGAAGTTATATTTTTTCTTATGATTTTTCAAATAAAACATGTTCTAATACCTACGAGTGGTGCAATGAAGGAACAGAAGCTGAAATTCAGAACTTACAAGATATACCTATTGAACACATAAAAGACTGGTTAGATGTGCATAAGAAAGGAGAAGCGCTTTATGTAGAGGATGTGAGTCTTTTACCAGAAGATGGAGAGCTTGGTTTGCGGGCTATTTTAGAACCTCAAGGTATTAAAAGTTTAATTACAATTCCAAAAATTAAAAACGAGGAATTAATCGGTTTTATTGGCTTTGATTCGGTAAAACAACTCCATAAATACTCTGAAAACGAAAAAAATATTCTGTTTGTTTTTGCAAATATGCTGGTTAACATTATGCAAAGAAAAGAACAAGAAGAGCAAATTAAAAAGCAAGAAGAAAAAAAGGAAGAGTTACTTAGGTATTTATCGTATCAAAACGAACAATTAAATGATTATGCACAAATGGTTTCGCACGATTTAAAAGCGCCTTTAATAAATATTCATACCTTAGTCAGTTGGTTTATTAACGATAATAAAACAGAGATAAGTAAAGATGCATTGCTCCCTTTAAATGAAGTACTGTCTAATGTAGAGAAAATGGATCTTCTCATAAAAGGAATTTTAGAGTATTCTACTGTAAATCAATTAGAATCTAAAGATAAATTTATCGATTTAAATGTACTAGTGAGAGAGGCAATTAAATTGATTTTAGTACCTCAACAGGTAAAAATTTCGATTCAAGAAAACTTACCCACTTTATATGGAAACACGTGGAGATTCAATCAAGTTTTCCAGAATTTAATCCAGAATGCAATAAAATATAATGATAAAGAAAACGGCTTTATAGAAGTTGGTTTTCTAGAAAAAGAAAATTATTTTGAGTTTTTTGTAAAAGATAATGGTATGGGAATAAAACCAAGATATTTTGATAAAATTTTTAAAGTATTTACAAAACTAGATAGTGAAAGTTCTTCATCTGGAATAGGTTTATCTACCGTAAAAAAAATTATTGATTTCTATGATGGTAAAATTTGGGTAGAAAGCGAAGAAAACATTGGTACTGCGTTCTACTTTACCATTCCTAAAAATGAATAATTTTTTAATTTACCTTATCAAATATAAAATCAATTCTAAAATCATCTGCCGCAACTATTGCTTTTAGTTGTTTGCCATCTTTAAAATAAGTTATCTTTTTTGGAAACTCATTTTTAGGATTTTCACAAACAAAAGAAGTATCAGTTTGATTTGTAAACTTAAATAAAGTAGGATTTTCATTTACGTCTTTTACCTTTAAATGCAAAGTATCGTTAATTTTTACAATACTTAATATTTCTTGAAAAGATCTATTTTTACCTTTCATTGTATAGCCCATACCTACTAAATTGGTGTTCCACATTTCATAGGTTTGGCTTCCAGCCTTATCATTTAAACGTTTCCAATCACCAATTAAAAAAGTTGGTTTTTGAGTTTTTTTAACCTCATTTGTACAAGAAAAAATGAACAATAGTATTAAAACAAAAAGTAGATTTTTCATAAAAATAGATTGGTTTTTTCAAAGATACCCATAAAAATTGTAAATTCGCAATCCAAGAAAAGAGTAGAAGATGTTAGATAAATTAAGAATTGTAAAGCAACGTTATGACGAGGTTTCTGATTTAATTATTCAGCCAGAAATTATTATGGATCAGAAGCGTTATGCGCAATTAATGAAAGAATATAAAGATTTAGGAAGTGTTGTTAAAAAGGGTGATGAATATCAAACTTTAATGAACAATATCGAAGAAGCTAAAGAAATTCTTGCTGATGGTTCTGATTCAGAAATGAACGAAATGGCTAAAATGGAGATCGATGAAGCCAATACTAGAATTCCTGAATTAGAAGATGAAATAAAGTTTCTTTTAATACCAAAAGACCCAGAAGATTCTAAAAATGCAGTAGTAGAATTACGAGCAGGAACAGGTGGTGATGAAGCTAGTATTTTTGCGGGTGATTTGTTTAGAATGTATTCAAAATATTGCGAAAGTAAAGGATGGAAAGTATCTACTGTAGATTATTCTGAAGGAACAAATGGTGGTTTTAAAGAAATTCAATTCGAAGTTAATGGCGATGATGTTTACGGAATTTTAAAGTTCGAAGCAGGTGTGCATCGTGTACAAAGAGTACCGCAAACAGAAACTCAAGGCCGTGTACATACCTCTGCAGCTACTTGTATGGTTTTCCCTGAAGCAGAAGAGTTTGATGTAGAAATTAATCCAAAAGAGGTTAGAATCGATTTTTTCTGTTCTTCGGGTCCTGGAGGTCAATCTGTAAATACTACCTATTCTGCTGTTCGTTTAACCCACATACCTACTGGTTTGGTCGCACAATGTCAAGATCAGAAATCACAGCATAAAAACAAAGAGAAAGCGTTTAAAGTATTACGATCTCGTTTGTATGATATGGAGTTGGCAAAGAAAAATGCAGAAGACGCCTTAAAACGAGGTTCTATGGTTTCTTCTGGAGATAGAAGTGCAAAAATTAGAACCTACAATTACGCACAAGGTAGAGTTACAGATCATAGAATTGGGTTATCATTATACGACTTACCTAATATTATGAATGGCGATATTCAGAAAATTATTGACGAATTAATGCTGGCAGAAAACACACAAAAACTAAAAGAATTAGGAGACGGAATTTAAAGATCTAATCCTATCAAACAGAAAACCTCGAAAATATTTTCGAGGTTTTCTGTTTGATCTACTGTGGATTAATAAGTAATCTAAATTAAAAACTGGTTATCTCTTTTTTTTCTAATTGGTAAATGAAATTATGCTCTTTAAAAACAGTTTTTTCAAGCACAACCGTAAATTGATATTCAAAAGAATTAGCTATGTTTTTAATGGTTTTAAGCTCACAATCTTCTGATAAAATCATATAAATAGTTTCAGTTTTTTCTCTTTTTGAAAGTTGATAAAAAAGTTTTTTAAAGTATTCAAAATCATCACCACAAAACCACGCGCGCTCTTTACAATTCTTTGGGTTTTTAGGATAATAAGGCGGATTGATAATGATAAAATCAAAATAATTATTTTCTAATTCTGAAAATAAATCAGAAAACAAAACAGTTATTGGTAGTTTGTTTTTTAAAGAGGCAATTTTTAAATATTCAATTGCCTTTTTGTTAATGTCAGTGGCTGTAACTTTTGCTCCCTTAGACGCTGCAAATAAAGAAATAATACCAGAACCACAACCCAATTCTAAAAGTGATGTTTTAGCGAGACCTAAAGTATCAATAAAATCTAATAAAATTTTTGTGCTAATTGTATAATGAGGAGGAAAAACATCTGGATGAACCATCACTTTAACACCCTTATAAGCATACTTTCTAGGTTTAGAAAACCAAATTTTGGTTCCAATTCTTAAAAAAGGATGTGTTATTTTCTTTATAAAATTTCGCATATTATTCAGAATAAAACCCCTCTATTTCTGGCTGACGATATTTCCATATTTTTTGTAAAATTTTTATTTCATAAGGATATTTATAAAAACCTGTTTTGTATCGCCAATTAGAAACTAAACCTAGAGCTTTTTTCTTATATCCACGAACCCTAAAGTCTGAAACTGTTGGGTATTTACCATTCAATACCGTTTCAAAATTTTTAATTGTATCGATCATATAGGGCTTTAACCAAGGCGTTAGTGGATTTTTTCTTAAATCAAAATTTTCCCAACTTGGCGAAATCCATTCTTCTAAAGTTTCTGGAAACGAAAACCCCGCATCTAAAATTTGTTGATATAATTTTGATCCTTTTGTAGGCGTAGGGCTATATAAATAAATAATTATTTCTGTAGCTGGGTTAATTTGTTTTATTTCTTTAATAAAATTAATGTCCCATAGAATTTGCTTGTATACTTGTTCTTCTGTATCAGCTGGCATTCCTAAAACAAAAGACATTTCTGCAATAATTCCTGCTTTTCCCATACGTGAGGCAAAGTCTTTAATCATCTTACCAGACTGTGTACCACCCTTGTTCATTTGTTTTAAGACTTCATCATTTCCTGTTTCTGCTCCTAAAAAAATCATTTCACAGCCAGCTTGTTTCATTAGGCTTAATTCTTGATCTGTGTATTTATTGAGTGTATCTATTCTTCCTTCTCCCCAATATTTAATAGTATCATTCAAAATTAAATTTGAAAACTCTAGAACACGTTTTTTAGAAGTAAAGAAATTATTATCATGAAATTCGATGGCATCGATATTGTATTTTTCTTTAAAATAGGTTACATCTTTATACATCTCTTCTGCAGATTTTCCTTTCCACCTTCCACTAAAAATAGGTACAATTCCACAGAATGAACACGTAAACGGGCAACCCATACTAGAATGGTAAGACAACGTAGTGTTTCCCATAAACGTTTTTGCTAAGTAATTTTTAAGCGGATAAAAAGTATCTAAGTATGTGTAAGGCAAACTTGGCAAAGCATCTTGATCTAAAAGTTTTTCTTTTTTAGTCTTAACTATATTTCCTTGATTATTTATAAAAATTAAATTTTCAATTTTACTTAAGGTTTCTTCAAAGACTATCTCATCTAATTTTTCTCCTTCTAAAACATCTAATAAAGACGGAAAAGCAACATCTCCTGGACCATTTACAATATAATCTACCAAATTAGAATTCATACAAACACCATATTGATTAGAAGCAAAATAACCTCCCCAAATTATTGTGATATTAGAGAATTTTTCTTTGGCTTTTTTTGTAAAAGAAATTGCTTGTGTTAGCTGTGGCCCAGGCATAACTGTAGTGCAAAAATATTTATATTCGCCTGTTATTAGGTAATTAAGAATTTTTTGCCAAGGATCTTTTTCTAAATTACCATCAACCAAAACATATTCATAATTACCATGAATTGATGCGCCTACTTGTAAAATAGAATTTGGTATTCTATGTTTTCCATTGGCACTTTTTGGGTTAAATATGATGATTTTATTTTTACTCATTATTTTGAATTAGATATATATAATAATTTTCTTTTACAGCGTTTTCAAAGCTTTTTGCTAAAGTTATTTTGTACTCATTTTTAGACATTAAAACATTTGATTTAATTGGTTTATGAAATATGAAATATAAGTGGTTTTGTGGTTTGTTATCAAAACCCAAGGCCATAAGTTGTGCATCACTTTGATTATAAAATGATTGTACATTTTCATTCCAAAGATAATATCCTTGAGGCCGCTGAAATGCCAAATTATACAAGTTCTTTTCTAAAAAAGCATTGATCGAAGCGCTTTCACAAACAGTTATAATAGCGTTCAGATCTATCTTTTTCTCCTTGATATAATTAGCTACATTTTTACCATGATTAAACGTATACTTTAAATCTAACGAATAGGCTAGCACTCCAGAACCAGCTTGTAGAAGCATCAAGAAAAATATAATTTTAGTGTTTAACTTCGATAGATTTTTATTTAAAAAAGGATTTTCTTTTTTAGAGTTTAACATCCAAAACCCACAAATAAGTGTTACAAAAAGCAATCCATTGTATCTTACCCCATATCTGCGAGTAGCAATTTCAAAAACTACAAAACCGATTAAAGTTGTATATATAAAAATTAAAACATATCTATTTTTATTGAAAAATAAGAGAGGAAGTATCCAAACGACTGCACCTATAATTAAAGAAAGCACTTTAAAATGCTCAATAAAATAAAAATGATTCCAATACTTTACTGTTGTAAAATCTACAACAGGAAACAAGGCTTTAAAAAAAGACATGCTAGATTTACTCGCTTCGTATAGATTTAAATAATTAATGTGATCAAAAAACAATGAATCTGATGGAGGTATAATCTGATAGAAAGCAATCCCAATTCCTATAAAAAAAACGAGATATCCTTTCCAATAAAGCATAAGTATCTCTTTTTTACTTTTAAAAAACTGTTCTAAAAAAACACTAAATAATAAGGCAGAAGTAACAATTGTAAAAATAGAATGCGTGTTACAACTTAAAGCTAAAAACGTACAAAATACAAAAAAGTTTTCTTCTCTTTGGGCGTATAAAACACAACTTAAAAACAGAAAAAGTACTCCTAAATTATAGTTTCTGCTAATAACAGTATATTCATACAACATAAAGTAACTCAATAAAAATGCAATTTTAAACCAAAGTTTAAAAGGAGCTTTCTTTAGAAAAATAAAGGCAATTGTACTACTTATAATAATATGCATTAGTTGCATATAAAAAGGATTTTTAGACCACCTAGTTATTAAATAAACCAGATAATTCCAAAGAATTGGATGTCCATCATATCTGGTGTTTTTAAACAAATCTAAAAACGAATCACTATCTCTACTTAATAGAAAATGATGAGATTCGTCCATCCAAAGTTCATGAAAATAAACACCTATAAAACTTACTATAAAAAATAATAATGTTGCTATTAGTGTGTTTTTAAAACTTAAATTTTTATATGTATATATAGTGTTTGTCAATATTTATAAATTATCTATATTTAATTTTGCAAACAAATTTCCATGAAGATGTTTTGTGTGTAAATTGCTGATTTGCTCTTTTATTTCTATAATAGGTTTCCACTTTTTATTTAGAAACTTTGGATTCTCGTTTAATATATAATTAAATTTATAATTACCTAAATTATGTATAGAATCTAAACAAGATAAGGTTTCATCAATAAAAGCTTCATTAAATTCAAATTCAAGTATAGGAATTTTATAAGATAAGTTAGATAAAATTTCTAATTCAAAACCTTCTGTATCTATTTTACAAAAATCAGGAACTCCAAATTCTTCAATAAGTGAGTCTAATTTTTTAATGATTACTTCCTCGTTGTCTTTCCATTTTAGACTTTCTGTAGTATAAAAATCAATCATTTTATTAGAAAAAGTTGCCACTTCTAAATGATTTGCAAGGTGTAGTTGCTTTGTTTCGTTTTTTCCTCCAACTCCAAACGGATAATAGGTAAAATTAGCATTGTTGATTTTATTTAAAAATTCAAAACATTTGGTTTGCGGTTCAAACGCTATCACTTTTGCTTTTAAAGATAAAAAAAGGTTACTTTTTTTGCCAATATTTGCGCCAATATCAAAACACAAATCATTTTTTTTGATGAGTTGTTTATAGAATAATTGTTGTTTATATTTTAATAATAAGCTTCTCATTTATGCTTTTTTATAGCTACCATAATATACTTTAGCTTTTTTTGGAAAGATAAATTTAAAAAGATTTTTTACTTTTTGATATGAATGTAATGAGATTTTATTTTTAAGAAAAAAATCAAAATCACTTGTATCCAAAAAACCTTTAGAATCATTGTAAATAATTGGAATTTTATACTTTTCTAGAAATTTTTTGTTTATATATTCTAAATTTCCTAACGCTTTTACAGGGTTTTTATAAAATGCCAAACCCGTGATAATTATTTCTCCATTATCGGTCAACATATCTTTAGCATCCATAAAAACTTTTTGATAATCTTTGAAAAAAGCCCAATTTCTATTAAAAATAATCAAATCAAATTGGTCTTTAATTCTGTACAATTCTTCTATTTGAATTTGAAGCGATAGGTATTTTGTGTTATATTTATTTTTAGACAATAGACCATCGTATTCGTCTCTGAATAAGTTTAAAGCAGTTACATTATGCCCTTTTTTCGCTAAATAATTAGACAACCAACCATTCCAAGAACCAACATCTAAAATGTTTAAATTTTTTCTATTATGTATCTTTTTATTAATAATGTAAATGTCTTTTTGTCTTTCTTTCCATTCATCAGTATGTATAGAAAAAGGTAGATTATCATATAAAGAATCGTCCTTTATAATTAAATTATTTGATTTTCGGTATGCTTCAAAACAGTGTAAAAAGTAATTCAATTTTTCACGCTCTTTTGGGTCAATAATATCATAAATACCATCTTTTAGATACTCTTTCAATGCATTTAATGGAAGTGGTTTTGTATGATTTGGGTGTAGAATTTTCATTTTATCAAATTGAATTTATAAAAAATTAGAATGGTATATTGTGTAATTAACACACTTGTGATTGCACCAATAATTCCAAAACGTGATATGAGAAAATACGTAAAAATAAAATTGATAAAAGTACTTATTAAATTGATTATCAGTATTTTATTTTCTTTTTTATCTTTGTAGTAAACTAAAATATCAACAATAAAAAAGAACGTTGGTATGGAAGCAAAAGCACCTAAAAAATAAAATAGCGGCGGTAAATTTATGGAAGCAAATTTTTCTAAAAGTATCCAAATAGAAAATGTTCCTAAAACAATTATGGGAATAGAAATGAACCCCAATTTAATCTTTATTCTTTTGATTGACTTTGTTTGCAATCGATAAATATGTTTGTTGAAAGGTAAAATAATTAAATAGGATAAGGATTGAAGCATTAAGAAAGCTGAAATTCCAAGTTGATATTCTGCAATTTCTTCTGACGATAATTTAAAATTAACGATGTATACGTCTATTTTTGATGCCATCCAGCCACTAAAAATAATTAAGAAAAACGGAAAAGATTTTTTTAATTCATCAATTGAAAAAGTAAACTTAAAAAGTCGGATTTCGTTTTTTAAACTAATGCTTACATATATCATTTTAAAGGCGTAAGAAATAATATAGGCAAAAAGTAAATTTGACAATTCAAAATTGAGATCATACAAAAACCAAAACACAATTATTATAAAACCAATGATTTCTGCAATTAATTGAGGTAAGAATTTTTGCTGATAAATAATTAAACTATCAAAACTTTGATAAGTATAAATTAAAAATATGAGTAAAATACTTAATAGCGCAATTGCATTTGGAACCAGAAAAAATAGAGATAAAGACGCTAATAATAAAAAAATCCTACTCGAAAAACTACTTGAAAAATAAGTAACAATATTTGATGGGTTATTACTGTATTTGCGCAATAAAAAATCTTTATTGCCGAAATTTCCAAGAAAAGCGAAAAAATTAATGATGGTTAAAACAAAAATAAATTCACCCCAATTTTGCTTCCCAAAGAATCGTATTCCAAGAATCGACAATGTAAAACTGAAGATTGGAAGCGAAAAACTTCTAAAAATATTTAATATGATTTTTAAATACTTTTTCATTATAAATCCAATTCTTTAATCCCATAAAACCCAATTCCTAAATTAGCATCAGAAAGAAACATTATCTTTTTATTGTTAATTAGAATAGCTTTCTTTTTATTAGAATTATCAAAAGTAATTTGTTTTTGATCATAATAAATCTGGTTATCAATAATTTTAATAGCATCAGCATTTAATGATTGATACGTGTAGTTTTCTGTTTTAAAATTTTCACCATTTTCATTCCAAAAAAAATAGGATATTTTATTATTTTCAACTTTGTAATCATAAGTTAATATTGGTGTTTTAAGCACCGTATTAAAATGAGTTTTTTCTGTTTTAAAAAAGCCTGTAATAGTTGTTAAAATAACTATAGAAAGAAACAGTCTTTTAAACGGAATTCGCCTTCTATAATTCCATACAAACAACAATAAAAGAGCTGTTAAAAAAAATAATCTTATATAATTTATTGAAAAACTCACCTTTGAGATTAAATTACTGTTCGCGATACAAAACAACAACAGATACCCAATTAATTTATGGTTAAAAGAGGTAGTTTTTTTAGCGAATGCAATTCCTAAAAATAATAGTAAAATAAAAGAATAGGTGCTTCCATATGGTGCTATTAAAATACTGATGAATGCCCAAAATGAAAAAGCCATAATTGTATTTGGTTCTTTTCTGGTGATGAAGATACCCGCGCCAATTAAGAAAAATTTAAGAAACAAAATTACGGCAGTAAAAACTTTGGGTAAGTGCATAAGTGCATTCTTATTATACATTTCATCGTAAACAAAAAGTCTTTTAAAAAACATATAATAAGATTGGTAATTGTCTACAAAAGCACCTGCAATTTCGCCATTACTGGCTCTATTTAATACAGATGAAAAGTAAAATATCCAAACATTTATACCCGTTATAAAAACAGAAAAGAGCAACAAAATAACACATGATATTGTTACGTAGATTGTGGCTACATATTCTTTTTTAAATACTAAATACAGCACAAAAAGTATTGGGAATACTTTTAAAAAAATAGCCAAACTCCAAAAAACAGCTAAGGATTTATAGTGCTTCTTTTGATATGCCAAATATCCTTCAGACAAAAGAAAAAACAGCAAAAAGTAAACTTGTCCAAATAACAAATTATTTTTTATCGGAATAAAAAAAATAAATGGCAAAAGTAAAATATATTTAAGCTCTATCTTATGGTAATTTGACAAGCGATAAATTGACACTATACATAAAACACTGCTTATACTGTTAAATATTAATTTTGAAGCTCCAATTTTTAAAAAAGAAAAAACCCAAAAAAATATGCCTAAAAATGGGGTATTAGGTGCATAACTTACAAAAATGTTCTGGTACCCAAAATCTGTAATGGTTTTATTAAAATAATAAGGAAAGTAAATATCTTTATTAAAAATTCCTTTATTTAAGAATTTACCACCAAAATAATAATTTGAAAAATCATGTATTTCAAAATAATAAGATTGAAATAAATAGTAGCCACAAATTAAAATTAATGGTAGATAATAATGATATTTATTTTTAAAGAATATCATTTAAATAATTTAGATTTATAGATGCCATTTTTATGCAAAAAGAATTTTACCGAAACCAATAAACAACCCAAACCATAAATTAAACTTCTTTTAAAATTAATAGAAGAAGCTTCTTCAAAATATTTTGCAGGACAAGAAATTTCGCCAATTACAACTTCTTGAAAACAAATCTGTGCTAACAATTGATTATCAAAAACAAAATCATCAGAATTATTATTAAAGTTTATTTTCTTTAAAACGGATGTATTAAAACCACGATAACCGGTATGATATTCTGATAATTTTTGTCCCATTAAAATATTCTGAACAAATGTTAAAAAGCGGTTTGAAATATATTTATAAACTGGCATTCCGCCTTTTAAAGCACTTTTCCCTAAAATTCTAGAGCCTAAAACAGTATCATAAATTTCATTAGCTAATAAAGAACACATTGCGGGAATTAATTTTGGTGTATATTGATAATCAGGATGCAGCATAATTACAATATCTGCATTTAATTCAATTGCTTTTCGATAGCAAGATTTCTGGTTTGCACCATAGCCTTTGTTAGATTCGTGTTTTATAATATGGTTAATGCCTATTTTCTTTGCCACAGCAATTGTGTTATCGTTACTAAAATCATCTGTTAAAATTACATCATCAACAATATCAAAAGGAATTTCTTGATACGTTTTTTCTAATGTTTCTTCCGCATTATAGGCGGGTAGAATAACAATTATTTTCTTGTTCTGTAGCATTAATCAATATAATTTACTTCAGTTTCTGATTCTTCTCTAATATTTGTAGAAACTTCTAAATTTTTATAAGGAGCAAATTTTTCAACATCGTATCTATCGTATAAAACACCTAGAAAAGGAAATTCTTGATGCTCGTGAGTTGGTAATGCACTTAATAAAAGCTTCACATCAGTTTCACTCATATTCCATTCTTTAGACAGCCTTAATACAGACGGCTCCATAAAAGTAATATAAGCTAGTTCTAACAAAACATGCTCTTGCCTATTACTAAACTTTACGCCATCTATTAATAAATTTTGTTGCGCTCTTAAGTCACTATTAAATTTTACTAAAGTGTCATTAAATTGTTGACTAGTTAAATACCCAAGAAAATCGTTTTGAGGTAAAAACAATTGATTTATATTACTTTCATGACACCACATACATTTTGCAGGTTTTCCTGCAGTTGTATGTTTATTGTTAGCAACATTTACTCTGTTTTTATCCTCATCAAATATTCCGAATTTAAGTTGCCCATTTTCCATAATTTCTATGGTTTCATATTCAACAATTTCATGGGTTTGAGGATCTGTTTCATTAGATAAAAATAACTGCTTCTTATTTTCTTGATTAGTATATTGAATAACTCTATGTTTTAAAGAAACTGCAGAATTGTTTACAAATCCTTTAGATGGCTTTAACTTATAATTAGATAAAACTTCGTCTAAAGTATTCGGAATATTAGTGATGCTGTAATAATGTTCTGAAGCGCCAATTAACAAAGAAATATAGCGTCCTAAATCTATTGATTTTGTTTGTTTGTATGCTGCTGTTTCTTTTATTTTAAGATGTAAAATTTTAATTTTATTTAACGCGTTTTCATCCAAAATAATATCATTAATATTCACTGTAAAAACAGCGTTATTGTAAGATAAAACCACAGAGTTTAAAACTTTTGCACCTAGTATAGAATAGCACCAAGACAATCCTAATCTTGCTTTTTCAATAGAATCATCAGCATAAGCTTTGTTCCATTGCAAATTTATGACGGCAAGGTTTTCATCAATAGATTCATCTACATTCTTTAAACAAGAAAAAAGCGAAGTAATCATTAATAAAAAGAGCAATTTTTTTATCATTTTAAAAATTTCATTCCTGTTTGTGCCAAAATTGATTTTGTTTTCATTTTAAGCGCACTATAATAATTTCCTTGATTTTTTTCTCTATTTGCATTTACATCATTTATCACATATTTTAATGCGTAATTATAGTAACTTTTACTGTAAGTTCTTTTAAAATCGATATCTCTATCTGTAGATGAATTCCAATCTGGTTTTACAATTATTTTTTCTTCAATTTCATTGTAAAGAGAAGTTCCTTTAATAGGATATGCAATGGTAATTGTAAAATGTGTTGGGTTTGCATCTTTTAAGTATTGCACGGTTTGTCTAATATCTCCTTCATCTTCCCCAGGATAACCCACCATAATAAAGGTGCCAGTTTCTATGCCTAATTTATTGGTTTTTTGAATGGCAGTTTTTACAACATCAACATCTACTCGTCTATCCATTGCATCAATAATTTTTTGAGAACCGCTCTCTGCACCAATCCAAATTCTATAGCAACCAGCTTCTTTTAAGAGTTGTAAAATTTCATCATTTAACCTTTCAGCTCTCGTAATGCATTCGAAAGGAATAATTGCATCTTGTTTGAGAACTTCTTGATGAAAACTTTTAATCCATTTATGACTTACTGTAAAAACATCGTCTACAAACCAAACTGAATCAGGATTATAAGTATCTTTTAAACCCTTTAATTCTTGTGCAACTAAATCTGCAGGACGTCTTCTATAACTTTGTCCATAAACAGCTGTACTACACCATTTACATGTGTATGGGCAACCTCTTTGTGTGCTTACGGTCATAGAACTTTTACCGTGAAAATCTTTCCAAGTTTTTAAATATTGACCAATAGGGATGGCGGCTCTATTCGGCAACGGAAGTTCCGATAAATCTTTCATTTTAATTCTTGGAGGCGTTTTTACAACTTTGCCATCTTTTAAGTAAGCCACTCCAAAAATATGTTCAACAGAAGCATTATTTGCAATCGCTTCATAAAGTTCTAAAGTTGTTTCTTCACCTTCTCCAATAATTAGAAAGTGTGCTCCTAAATTTAGGTAATTTTCTAAATTATAGGTAATATCTGGTCCGCCAATAATTACTTTAGGAAAACCATAAACTTTGTTTGTAGTGAGTTCTTTTACCAAGGTAACCACATTTAATTTAGTCATTAAATTGGTGTAAATGGCAACTGCTTTGGGTTGTTTTTGTTTGATAAATTTCAGCTGCTCTTTATAAGAATAGAAAGTTGCATCATACACATGATTTGTAACATTGTGTTGGTCTAAATAACCAGAAATATATAAAAGACCTAATGGAGGATAAGGCTTCATTATTTTTTGCTCTTTATCGTCTTCAAACAAATAATATGCATGTGTTAAAATAATACTCATTTATCTGTATTTTTTTGAAGTTCTATATAATAATGATCAGCGTATTTTGCTAAAAATGAAAAAGGGAATAAACGATCTAAAAAACTTAAAAATAAGACAACGGTTTTATTGCCTAAAAGTGAAGATTGTAAATAAGAAGGTGGCACAAAAAAACCAACTGGTTTTATTTTTTTTACTGAAAACTCTTTGGCAATTTCTACCATTTCCTTTGGATTAAAGTACCACGTTTTTACTGCAGTTCCATCTACATTTGCTTCAATAGAATGATTTGTATTCCTTCTATTTGCCTTTTTAAAATCTCCTTTTAAAAAAAAATAGATTTTTTCCCAAATTGTATGTTTTGGCATTATAACTAATGCTATTTTTCCTTCTGTGTTCAATATTTTATTTGCTGATAAAAAAAAAGTTGCAATCTCATTTTTAGACAAACAATTAAAGCCACCAAAATTCGAAAAAATCAAATCAAAGTTATTTGTAAATGTTTGCTGATGCAATTGGTTAATATCTAATTGATAAAAATTAATATCCTTATTTTTAAATTTATCTTTCGCTACTGCAACCATTTTACTAGAAATATCTGTTGCTGTTATTGTATGTTTTAGCTTTATAAAATAATTTGCATCTTCACCTGTACCACAATTTAATTCTAAAATATGCAACCGCTTTTTTTGATGAATAACAGCATTTAATTGGCTATAAACTTGCATTCTTTGTGCTTTACCAATACTAGTATTGGTAAATGTTTCATCATAAGAAATAGAAGCTATGTCAAAATCATTTTGCATATATCTTCTCCATTTTTTGCAATTTTATTTTATCAATCACAGAGGTTGGTGCATAATAGCCATACAATAAAATAGTTCTTAATTTTTTTATTGATATTGACGTAGGATTCAGAAAAAGCTGTTTAAAATATTCTTTTGCCTGGCTTTTTCTAAACTCTTTATGCACAAAACGTTGTAATTTTTTATAAAATTCTGAACTAAAAGTGCCTTTAAACATCATATCTAAATCATCAGAATCTGTCCAATTTGCTTTTAACTTTAAATCGTCTTTTACTTTGTCATAAAACTTTGTTCCTGGTAAAGGATAAGAAACAGAAATACCAATATTATCTGGCACAAGTTCCTGAATCATATCAATTGTTTTTTGAATATCTTCTTTATCCTCAGTTAAATAACCAAACTGAATAAAAAATGCAATTCGTACTTTTTTCTCTTTTAGCAAACGAGTAGCTGTGTAAATTTGTTCTACTGTTGTGCCTTTATCCATGGCATCCAATATTTTTTGAGAACCACTTTCTGCTCCAATCCATACTTCTTCTAATCCGCTTTCTGCTAAAGCATCAATGGTATCTTCTTTTAATAATAAATCGGCTCTACTTTGTATATAATATGAAATATCTAGGCGCTCTTTTTTTAATTCAATATTAAATTGTTGCACCCAATTTGGTTTTAATCCAAAAATATCATCACACATCCAAAAACGATTCACATGAAATGCTTCTGATAAAAATTTAATCTGTTGTACAATATATTTTGGTGAATGCGAATTGTATCTGTTTCCATAAATTGGTTTTGCACACCAATTACATTTATATGGGCAACCTCTTGTCGTAGCAATATTTAAAGTAAAATCTTCTTTGCCAGATTCCCAAATTTTCCTATACTCTTCTATAGAAACCAAATCCCAAGCAGGTTGTGCTAATTGATCTAAATCTTTTAAAACAATTCTTCCTTTATTTTTAATAATTTCTGAATTGTTTATGTAAACAATACCATCGATGGTAGCTAAAGATTCGTTGTTTTTAAATGCTACAATTGTTTCATGTAAGGTAATTTCTCCTTCACCTTGTATCACAACATCTGCGCCTTTTTCTAAATATTTTTCAAAATGATCTGTAGCATCAGAACTAGAGCAAATTACTGTCCAACCTAAAGATTTTGCTGTTTCAATCATTTTAAAAGCAACCGCTCTCATGATGGTTAAACACATTTTTGTAAGGTAATTAAAACCATCATCATACAATACAAAAAAAGAAGGCTCTTTATTTTCTAAAAAAGGCTGTAAGCTATCAACAGAACCCAATAAATTGGTATCAAATAAATCAACAGAAAAACCCTTTTCTCTTAAGTAAGAAGCTGCATAGATTGTACCCAAAGGCGGAAAAGGTGTTTTATTTTTCCACTGTTTTAAATCAAACTTATATAAGTATGCATTAGAAAATACGATATGATTATGCAATTTCTTTTGAGATATTAATGCCATAGGTTTTTTCAAAGAAATTATATTTTTCATTAATTTTTTTTAAAACTTGTTGTTGGTAATTGTCAGGATGATGTTTCGATATTTCTTCTTTTGATTTATAAGGAGTATTACTTTTCTTTTTATATCTGTGTTGCCATCGTTTGCTAATTTGTTTCATTAAAAAATAATTGATGGCAGTTCCTAAAGGATTATCAAAAATAAATTCGACAACTTTTGATGGTAAAGGTTTTTTAATTTCTTTTATAGTTTTATTATCTTTTTCTAAATTGATATTAGGGAAATATTTTTTTATCCAAATATTAGCTCTGTAAAAGTTAGCGAATTCAATTTTACCAAATAACGGAATTACGGTTACAATTTCTGTGGCAGTAAATCTATTTTTTTCTTCAATTTCTAGAGTACTGGTGCTAACAAAATAATTTACACAAAACTCTTTGTAAGAATTGTTTAAAAACAAGCGTTTATAAATAGCTAGAATTAATCTTGAAATCCAAACGCGTTGAGATTTTGTAATTACGAAAAAATCAAAATCACTTTCATCATCATAATAACCTTTTGATAAAGAACCAGAAATTGCAACACCTTTTATAAATGGAAATTTTGAAATAAACGAGGCTACTTTTTCTACTTTTGGCATAATTTTTTTTGCTTCGTTATTACCTTGTATTCTTTTTGTAATGTGCGAAGGGTTGTTGCCTAATAAAAAGAAATTATCAATTTTTTTAATAATACCTGCTGCTGTTAATTTTTGTAATTCTTCGATAACATTTTCCTTGTTTTTAACTTCTGAAAACAAAAAAGTTTCATCTTCAGTTAAAGGATGATCAAAGACAGAGAAGTAAATAATTGGTTTTAAAATTGACATAAATTTTTCTTAAAACTTAAAAGTAAATGTTTATTTACTGAAACTATCATATTTTTTATTAAAACGGAAAAATTACAGTTGAAATGGAATAAAGTAGCTTTAAAGAATTTTAAAAAAACTATTTTTATGAATATTCTGATGTCAATTCATCGATAATCAAACCATCTTCTAAGGTCTGTATTACACCAATTGCAGCTCTTTCGCCAGATATCATCGCTGCATTTAACGAACCATTTAACAGCTGGTCTCCAGCCAAAAATACAGTCGGTTTTAACTTGGTTTCTGTACTTGAAATTTCATATTGCAAATTATTCAATTTCGGTAAAGCTTTTTTAATATGATAATGTTTTAACAAATTTACCGCGTCTATCTTACAAAACGATTTTAAGTCTTCGGTAACTCGTAAAATTAAATCTAATTTCGATAAGTTATGTGCTTTTACCACAGTAACCGAAAGCAATTCCTTTGCTCCTTTTGATGCTGTTGCTACACTTGTGTGATAAAAAATATTATTGATGAGCGCATTTTCATCAGCAATTAATCCGATTAAAGGTTTATTAATCACTTTGGTATTGGTTTCGAAATAGAAAGTATCACAACTTTTCCATTCGGTTTCTTGATTTTTTAAATTAGCAATTAAATGACTTGCTTCAGTAGCAATAATGGTCATATTACTTTCAATAACGTTATCATTCTGTAAAATAATTTCGTTGTCTTTTACTTCTTTTACAGGCGAATCGAACAAAAATGTGGTGTTTTTTAATTTCGATTTTAGCTGCCTTGGTATTTCTTGAATGCCGCCTTTTGGCAATACTGCTAATCCATCACCAAACATTTTATAAACAAATTCAAACATTCTGCTCGAAGTTTCTAAATTCGGTTCTAAGAAAATTCCACTAAAAAAAGGTTTAAAAAAGTCATTGATAATCGCTTCAGAAAAACCAAAATCCTGCAAATAATGCAACGTTGTTTTTTCTTCAGTTCTAAATATTTCTGTGATCTTTTTCTTTTTTAATAGCGTATTGAGTTTTAAAATTTTTGTTTTATCAGCAAAATTACCGATGGAAGCAAAAAGTGTAGGAAATAATAACGAAAAGCTACGTAAAGGATCTCCTATAGTTTGTTGTTTACCCTCTTTAAAAATAGTTGCGCCTGGTAAAAATTCTTGCAATTCTAAATCAGTATAATTTAAATAATGTTTGGCAGCAGGATAAGAAGTTAACAACACCTGAAACCCGTGATCTAAAATATAATTATCTACCACATCCGATTTTACACGACCACCCACAGTTTTAGAAGCTTCTATAATCGTTGGATGATATCCGTGATTTTCTAAAACCTGAGCTGCAATTAAACCGCTAACCCCTGCTCCAATAATGTGTATTTTATATGCTGATTTTTTCATAAATCAAATTTACAAAATAATAGGTTTGATTTGAATTACTTTTAAACGATTAATTTTATCAGTTTATAAATAATAAGTAGTTTTGTGTACTATGAAATGTAAAGAGATTATTTTTTTAATAATAGTATTACTCTTTTTCAGTAATGCATTTAGTCAGTCTGCAACGTATAAAATTAATGCAGGTTTAAATATATCCAATTATAAATACACTATCAATATAAATGATGCTTCTTCAAGTTATTATAACGGTGATAGAGTTTCAACTTTTTTTGGTTTAGGTGTAGAAAAATCTATTCGTTTTCAAAATAATAACAATTTTTTAATTAATGGAGAATTACAGTACTCTCAGCAAGGAAATTCTTTTGATTCTGAATTTATTGGAAATCAAACAAATTTTATACATCAAATTAATTTATTGCTAACCTTAAAATTAGAAACAATAAAAAATATATATCTGGGAGGAGGTTTTTATACAGGATATCTTGTTTATGTTGATGAGTATTACAGAGAAGATGAAGATACTCATAAAAATTTCGACTTTGGCCTTGTGGGTTCTTTTGAATATAGATTCTTTAAAAGATTAAGCATAGAAGTCAGATATTTATATGGGGTTTCAGATATCTTAGATAGAGAATTTGATAGCAGTACAATTACTCACGATAAGTATAATAAAGTTGTTCAGATAGGATTAAATTATATGTTTTAGAGTGTTTTAGAGCTTAAAACTTCTTCTTGTTTTCTCAAATACGCAGCTAATATTCTTTGAATATCTCTGTTATCTCTTTTGGGTTGTAAATAAAACTGATAATCTTCTGGACTGGTTAATTCTTTTGCAATATCTTTCTCTAAAAAACCAAAACCTTGATATTTACCTCCTAAAATTAAGGCAAACCCTATTTCATTATCGGTTCTTCCTTGCTCTTTTATCACCCTATTTTCTATGGATAAACCAATAGAATCAATTGCTTTATGTACGCGAATATTATAGTCTTGCACAGATTCTTTATCACAACAAACGCCTTTACATTCTTTTAACTGGTGATGAAAACAGGCATTAACATTGGTTTGTAAATGACAATATTTTGGACATAAGGTAAATTCTTCACATAATTTTTCTATAAAATTTCTGCACTCAGCGAGTGAATAAAAATTTAGTATTGAATTCGGAACTAATTTCACCTTGTTAAAAGCCAAGTGAATAACACCTCTTTGATCTTCGTAAGAAAACAAACCAATTGCTGCTGATTTATTTTTTTGAGCACGATTGTATTTAGGATATTTATTTTTTATTTCTGAAGATTCTAAAAGCAAGGCCAAGATTTCGCTACCCATTTCTGTAAAAGAAATATGTGCAGTTTCCATACACATTTCGCGCTCTTTTTTCTTTTTATCGTAAAAATGACTGATAACTCTTTGCTTAATATTATTTGCTTTACCTACATAAATAATTTCTTTCGCCGTATTTTTAAAATAATATACGCCAAAAGTTTCGGGTAAATTATCCACAATTTTTTTATCTAAAAGTGGTGGTAAAGTGGCTTGTCTTGAACGTGGATTTAAAAAAGAATTGATAATAAAGCTATCATCTCTTTCAATTAATCTTCTAAACAATTCTGTGGTTGCCTCAGCATCGCCTTTTGCTCTGTGTCGTCCATTTATAGGTATGTTTTCATCAGCACAAATATTACCCAAACTATACGAGCGTAAACCAGGTATTATTTTTCTGGTTAAACGAACGGTACACAATTTTTTTCGTTTAAATTCGAAACCCAAATTCTTGAATTCGTCTTTTATAATATTGTAGTCGAAATTTACATTATGAGCAACAAAAATGGTGTCTTTGGTAATTTCTTCAACCTTTTTGGCAATTTCATAAAACTTAGGCGCGTAACGCACCATCGCATTTGTAATGCCTGTTAAATTGGTAATAAAAGGAGGAATATTCTGCTCAGGATTTACTAAAGAGGTAAACTCATCAACCACCGTTTTTCCATCAAAAATAAAAATAGATATCTCAGTAATTTTCTGTCCTTTATATCCATTTCCTGTGGTTTCTATGTCTACAACTGCATACAAATTATCCAACTATATTTTTTAAATCGGCTATTGTTGCTATTGGATCATCACTTTTAAAAACATAACTACCAGCTACCAATACATTTGCACCAGCTTCAATTAAAGCATTTGCATTTTTGTTGGTTACACCTCCATCAATTTCTATTTGGCATGCTGATTCAGAAAACTCAATTAGCTGTTTTAACTGACTTACTTTTTTGTAGGTGTTTTCGATAAAAGATTGTCCTCCAAAACCTGGATTTACACTCATTAAACAAACCAAATCTAAATCTGCAATGGTATCTTCTAAAACGGCTATTGGTGTATGCGGATTTAAAGCAACTCCGGCTTTCATACCTGCTGCTTTTATGGCTTGAATTGTTCTGTGTAAATGCGTACAAGCTTCATAATGAACCGTTAAAATAGTTGCCCCTAAATCTGCAAAAGTTTGTATGTATCTGTCTGGATCTACAATCATTAAATGCACATCGATAGTTTTAGTTGCGTGTTTGGTAATTGCCTTTAAAACTGGCATACCAAAAGAAATATTAGGTACAAAAACACCATCCATAATATCAATATGAAACCAATCTGCTTCGCTATTGTTTACCATTTCGATGTCTCTTTGTAAGTTGGCAAAATCTGCCGCTAAAATTGAAGGTGCAATTAAATTACTCATTAGGTTTTTTTATTTTTCTACAAAGATAAATAATTACTTTATGCAATTATTGGTATTATCAACTTTACTAATCCTTAAAAAAATAGTTTGTCCTAAATTGTAAGTATTTGTAAATGTTTCAATTTGCTTATCAACTTTTAAAAAATTAACTTCGCTACATAAAAATATACCCTGAATTGAGTTCTATGACCACACAATACGAAAATGCACTGCGTCAATTAATTATTGATATTCTTGGTGATGCTGATAAAAGTGATTACAATATTTCTAATGAAATATCTGATAAATGGTTTGCAAAAAGAACCATTGAGCAAAAGAAAAACGATGGTTTTTTATTTGAAAAGCGTATCATCTTTTATGCTGATTTTGATGATTTAGGATTGATCATCGACACAAACTGGGAGCATTTTTTACCTGTTTTAAAAGACAAAAAACGATTTCAAGTTTTTTTTAAGGAAGTAGCGCAATTTAAAAATGCCATAAAAAACGGAAATACCTTGATTAAGAGTCAAGAGAATTTACTTTCTGGAATTACAATGGATTTAAAAAATGGAATTACCATTTACAACAACAAGAAAAATTTAGTGGATGATTATTTTATATCTATCCAAAAAATCTCAGATAATTTAGGAACTTCTTGGACAAAATCGATTACTGAGAACCAAAAAAAACCAATGCTGAAAGTTGGTGATACTTATGAATTATTGATTGAAGCCAATGACCCAAAAGATCGAAAAATAGAATACCAATTGGTACATTTTTCTGGACAATTAAAACTCAATCAAAACTCCAATCGTTTTAATTTTAAGATTGATAAAAACTTAATTGGGCAAAACACAATGCTCATTATCAAAGCCTTTACCAAAGAATCTGATTATAAAAATGAAAGTATCCGAAAGATTTATTTGACGGTATTACCTGAGTAAATAGCTTTAATCAATTAAAAATAACATAACTTTCCGTTCTATTTTGTTGTGTTCATTTATTCTTATTAAATAACGCATTGAGCTTCTAAAAGATTATTATTTTTCAATTCCAGTAATATTGTGAAGTATTTTTTTAAAGTATCAAACTTTTTTTAGGTTGAATATGAAAGTGTATATTGCAATGTAAAACTCAAAATTGCTATTTTTTGAAAACACTACTAAAACTCTTAATTTTTGGTATTTTCCTATTTGTTTATGTAAATGGCTTCAGCCAAAATATAGACATATTAAAACAATATGAAAAAATTAGCATTAAGAAAGACTCTTCATTTACAAATGAAATTTTAATAAAATTTAAAAAAAATGAGGACTATCGAATTTATCCAATTTTTTATGACAGTGAATTAGAAAATATTTCTAAGATTATGCTATTTTCAAAAAAAGGTAGACGGGAAAAACCATTTAAAAATGTTCAGATTTACGAAGAAGATGTCGAGTTAGACTATATCTCCAGTCAAAAAGTAAAAACGGTTGAAATTCCGAAAGAAAAAGAAGTTTATCTAAGATATGAAATAAATTGCAAAGAACTCATCTACTTTTCAAGCTTACCGTTTTTTTCGTACAATAATATTGATTCTCTTGAATATAAAATTGAAGTACCAAAAAAGTTTGAACTAGCCCATAAAACTATATTAAGAGATTCTTTGAGTTTTTACTCAATTGATAGTGTAGTAAATGAAAATGCATCTATATGGAAAATAAAAAGTGTACCTAAAAAAGTACAACATGATCCTCTTCAGTATTTTGGAATTTATAAAAATATGAGTGTACCTATCATGAAAACAATAGTGGTACCCGCAGTAAATAAATATGAACCATTAAAATATATGAATGATTGGTATTTGAAAAACTTAAATACAAAAAGGAGTTTAAGTAATGCAGCCAAATCGAAAATAGATGAATTAACCTCAGGCATTCAAAATAAAGAACAGATTGTAAAAATAATTTATAACTATGTTAAAAGTAACTTTAAATATGTTGCTATAGAAGTGGGTATGGGAGCTTTTATACCATCTCATGTAAATGAAGTTTTTACCAATAAACAGGGAGATTGTAAAGACTTGTCTAACTTTTTAACAGAAGCCTTAAAATATAAAGGTATTAAAAGTGATGTGGCATTAGCAGCAACTTTCGACCATATTAGTGATTGTGATTTTCCATCATTAAGTTCTGCCAATCACGTAATTTCAATTGCTTATTTTAATGATGCAGAAGTTCTCTTAGACCCAACAGATCCTATTCATCAACAAAAAACTCCTGTACAAAGTTTGCAAGAACGCACAATATTAATCGTAAACGATAATGGTGGGAAATTCCTGAAAGCCAAAAATTTTACCTCTACTCAAAACGAAATAGATTATCAGATTAAATTAAATTTAAACACAGAAAAAAGCCTGTTGGATGGTGATTTTAATGTTAGTTATAAGGGTATAGCCGATAATAACCTTCAAAGAATATATTCTTATGAAACGGAAAAATCTTTCAATAATTTTATAGATTCATTTTTTAAAGAAATATTTGGTAATCAAGAAATATCTAATCTCACAAAAACAAATACTTCTCATAACTTCAATTTTAAAGGTAGTATAAAAATAAATGGTAAAACATTTAATGACAACAACAATACATTTCTATTTCTAGATTTTGCACCAAAATTATTTGAAAACGAAAGCAGAGATAATCTTTTGGAAGGTACTTATATTCAAAATCCTTTTGGAAAAAAAGTTATTATTGAAATTACTTTAACTGAACCTATTGAAATATTTTCTCCGAAAAAACATAGCTTTAAAGAAAATGGTGTTTCATTAAATCTAGTCATAAAATCCGTTACTGAATCTAAATTAATTGTAAGTTATGATTTTTTATATGATCACATATTTGTAGATAAGACTAATGTAAACGCTACAAATAATATTCTAAAGTCCTTCAAAAAAATAATCAATGAACCAATTATACTTAAAAGAAAGAAAATTTAGTACCATCCTCATTACTGTATTTCTATTTTTATATAGTCTAACAAGTTTTGGCCAAGAAACAGATGAATTTAATGTTTTATCTCAAAAGGAAGATGCCTACTATCTTTTTAACTATACAGATGTAACCTATAAAAAAAATTGGTCAAGTTTTAAAAGATATATTTCAGTCACCAATAAGATCGTCGTTAATAACGTAAACGGAGTAGAAAAATATGCTTTTTTAAATCTTTCTGAATATGAAAGCAATCACATAACCGAAATTGATATAAAAACATTAAAGGCAGATGGAACTGTTGTAGCATTAGATTCAAGTTTAGTTTTCAAACGAACAGATAAAAAAAAGAAATTTAATGCCATAAGTTACCCAATACCCGCAGTTGAACCAGGAGATACAATATCTACGTCCTATGTATATTATGAATATTTAAAAAAATCAGAATTATCGAGTTACGCCAATCTTCATAATAATTTACCAAGTAAAAATTCTCAATTTACAATAAGTACAGATAGAGATTTAATAGTACGTTATAAAGCTTATAATGGATTTCCAAAACCAAAAATTGTTACTAATGACACCTTAATTTATCTCGAATTTTCGATGGATAAATTAAAAGGATTTGAAGAAAATCAATATAGCTGTTTTACTTGTGAGCTTCCCTATTTATATTATTCAGTAGATAATGAAGGAGGAAAATTAAGAACTTGGAATGACGTTTATAATGAAGAATTTAATGCACTTACTCAACCGTTATATATTGATTATAATAACGCAACATACTATAAAAGATGGAAAAGACGCACCATAGGAGAAGCAAAAGACAGCAGTAAATATTACAAATTTAAATTATTATTCAATGACGTAATTGATAATTTTAGAATGACTGAACTCAATCCGCGAGAATTTATAAAATCTAATGGTTATTTTTTAAAAGAAAAAAAGTTTGACCCAGTCAGTATTAGAAGATTTTATAGACAAATTTTAGAAGATTTAGAAATTGATTATTGGGCCGTATTTGCTAAAAGCAAACGGTCAGGAACTATAGATGAAAATTACATAAGAAGAGAAGAATTCGATCATATTTTTTTCGCCTATGAAAAACAAAATGGTGCCTTGGATTTTCTATATCCACATAGTGAAATTTTTAAATATCAAATCAATGAAATCCCAACTTCAATTTATAATACTGGTGCTATTCTCGTAAAACCAAAGGATTCTTTAATAAAAAAGAAAAAAAGAGACCAATTTATTACGAGAGAATTCAAGATGGCTAAAGTAGATTCTATTTCTATGGCAAAAATTGTACTACCAGGTATGAATTCCTCATTTAATACTGTAAGTCAGATGGTATTTAGTAAGGTAGATTTATCAGACAAAACCGTAAATCATAAATCTAGATTTCGCATATCAGGGGGTTTATCAACAGAAATTAGAAACTTTTTTAGCACTATGGATAATGACAAACAGGCTAGCCAATACTACGATGCTTTATCTGAATTTGAAGGTGATAAAAATGCCATTCAGATTGACTCAGTATTAAGTAGAAAGTTCATATCAAGAAAACCATTTTCCTATACCATAAACTCAACAGGTAAAGTGAACAACGTATTGAACTTTATCAATGATAGTCTTGTTAGTTTTTCTATTAAACAATTAATAAATCATAGTACTATAGAAACTATTCCAGTAAATTCAGATCTAAGCTATTACCTAGATTATACCTATTCTGATAATTTTACCTTTAATATGGAGTTTCCAAAAAATATAGAAATTTTGGGAATTGAAAATGCAAATACCGAATTCAAAAATCAATATGGTGATTACATCTTTGTAATTAAAAAATTAAAAAAAAACAAAATCAAAATATATTCTTCATATAAAATAAAGAAAAACAAAATACCGAAAGAAAATTATGAAGATTTGAAAAAATTAAATAATGAAATTGAAAAAGTAAAAAGCAAAAAGTTTATTATAAAAATAAAAGAATAGACTTAAAACTCTACCTCCTCTTTTTAGGAGCTCTACTCACTTTTTTCTTTCTTCGATTAAAAGGAATGGCATCATCAAACGTATGTTGTGCTGTTTTATGTGCTGTTTTGTTCTTTTTCCAAGAATTATTTTCAGGCAACAATACTTTTAATAAATCTTGTCTTCCTACTTTATTCAAGGTGTTTTTAATCCAATCTTTATTCTCTTTTTTGTACCAAAAGAAAAATTTATGTTGGTCTTCTTTCTCCTTCTTGGTTTTCGGAGTTTTGGTTGGTTTTAAGGTATACGGATGATAACCTGAGTAATAAATTACCGTAGCAACAGTCATTGGGGTTGGTGTAAAACCTTGTACTTGCTCTAACTGAAATCCCATATTTTTAGTTTCAGCAGCCAAATTAGCCATATCTTCTACTTCACTTGCTGGGTGGCTCGATATAAAATAAGGAATCAACTGTAAGTTTAATTTCTTCTTAATATTTATTCTATCAAAACGTTCTTTAAACTTATGAAAATAACTAAAAGAAGGCTTACGCATCAACTTTAAAACGGGGTCAGAAGTATGCTCTGGAGCTACTTTTAATCGTCCAGAAACGTGATTCGTCATTACTTCTTCTGTATACGCATCCAATTCTTTTGGATCTGCATTTTTATTGAATTCTGGCACTAACATATCATGTCGAATGCCACTACCAATAAACGATTTTTTCACCTTCGGATGTTTATCAACAGCTTGATATAACTCCGTTAACGGTTTATGTGAGGTATCTAAATTAGAACAAATTACAGGCGAAATACAACTTGGCGCAACACATTTATCACAAATAGATTGTACTTTTCCTTTCATCTGATACATATTTGCAGAAGGCCCACCAATATCAGACAAATAGCCTTTAAAATCTGGCATATTTGCCACTTTATCCACTTCTCTTAAAACAGATTCTTGACTTCTACTGGCAATAAATTTACCTTGATGTGCAGAAATCGTACAAAAACTACAACCTCCAAAACACCCTCTATGAATATTTATAGAGAATTTTATCATTTCAAACGCAGGTATTGGTCCTCGTTTATCATATTTTGGATGAGGCAATCTTGTAAAAGGCAAATCGAAAGAACCATCAATTTCTTTTTCTGTCATTGTAGGAAAAGGCGGATTTATCACCAACGTTCTTCCTTCTACTTCTTGTAAAATTCTACGTGCTTTTAATTTATTCGATTCTTGTTCAATCACTTTAAAATTAGACGCAAATGTTTTTTTATCTTTTAAACACGCTTCATGAGAATTAATCGTAACATCTTGCCAATCATTTACTACAGGAATCTTCTCTTTCTTTTGATCGATTAAAACAGCCGTTTGTTTGATGTTTTTTAAACTAGAAAACGGAACACCTTTTTGTAACAATTGTACAATTTCACGCAAAGGTTGCTCTCCCATTCCGTACACCAACATATCTGCTTTTGATGTTTCTAAAATAGTAGGAAACAACTTATCGGCCCAATAATCATAATGTGTTACTCTTCTTAGCGAAGCTTCAATGCCGCCAATTAAAACAGGTACATCAGGAAATTTCTCTTTTAATATTTTCGAATAGACAGACGTTGCATAATCGGGTCTAAAACCTTTGTCGCCATTTGGCGTATACGCATCTTTATCCCGTCTTTTTTTACTGGCTGTGTAATTTGAAACCATAGGATCCATACATCCACCAGTACAACCAAAAAACAAACGTGGTTTTCCTAATTTCTCGAAATCTTGCAAATTATCATGAACACTTGGTTGTGGTACAATGGCCACTTTTAAACCATAACTTTCTAAAATTCGTCCAATTACAGCCGGACCAAATGATGGGTGATCTACATAAGCATCTCCACTAAAAAGTATAACATCTAATTGTTCCCAACCACGAATTTTAACTTCTTTGTTTGTAGTTGGTAACCAGTCTGTTAATTGATGTCTTGTAGTTTCTTGCATAGTTTGCAAAAATAATGGTTTTAAAATTGACTTTTGTTCTTTTTAATCAAAATTGATGACAAATTATTCTGCCAAAATTTTGTTAATTCCTCAAAAACAGTCACAAAATCTAATACTTTTACAAAAATTAAAAATCAAAACAATGAAAAAAATATTTGTTGCCTTTATTACAATTGCTTTTTTAGGCAGTTGTGCTACATCAAAAATTGTAAATAAAAAAAGTAGTATTGAAGTTGCTATCGACTTAAATACAGTTGTTGATGACAAAGTAAAAGTAGAAGTAAACCCTGGTGAAATTAAAACAGAAACTATTGTATATCAAATACCTGCAATTGTTCCAGGAACGTATGCAATGAGTAATTATGGGAAATTTGCGAGCGATTTAAAAGCGTTTGATAAAAATGGTACTGAATTGCAAGTTTCTCAATTAGACCCAAATTCTTGGCAAATTAATGATGCCAAAAATATGGACAAAATTACCTATTGGGTTGATGATACTTTTGACTCTGAAGAAAAACACGGCATTTATGTAATGGCTGGAACGAATATTGAAGAAGGAAAAAATTTCTTTTTAAACCTTCCTGGTTTTGTAGGTTATTTTAAAGGTAAAAAAGAAACGCCTTATAATTTAACCATTTCACATCCTGCAGATTTGTATGAAACATCGTCATTAATTAATAAAAACACTACTAAAGAAGACAATACAAAAGACGTATTTTATGCTTCTAGATATGATGAAATTTCTGACAACCCAATTATGTATGCGCCTTTAAATACGGTAAATTTTACTGTAAATGGTGTTGAAGTTTCTTTAGCTGTATATTCTCCAAACAATGTACATTCTGCAAAAGATATGGAAGCAGATTTAAAGAAAATGGTAGAAGCGCAAACCAATTTTTTAGAAGGATTTAAAACTACAAATGAATATAATATTCTAGTCTATTTGTTTGATCCAAAAGTATATAATTGGCAAAGTTTTGGTGCTTTAGAGCATTTATCTTCTACAACTGTTGTTTATCCAGAAACGTATAGTAAAGAACAATTGGCAAATGGAATGATAAATGGAACTGTTTCTCACGAGTTTTTCCATATTGTAACACCTTTGTCTGTGCATTCAGAAGAGATTCATTCTTTCGATTTTAGCAAACCAAATATGTCTAAACATTTATGGATGTATGAAGGAATTACAGAATATTTTGCAAATCTTTTTCAAGTAAATCAAGGTTTAATTACTGAACAAGCATTTATTGATAAAATGAAAGGGAAAATAGCAAGCTCAATGCGTTATAATGATACGATGTCTTTTACCAAAATGAGTAAAAATATTTTAGAAGATAAGTATGCTAAAAACTACAATAATGTTTATCAAAAAGGAGCTTTAATTGGGATGTCTTTGGATATTTTATTAAGAGAAGAAAGTAAAGGAGCTTATGGTGTACGTAATTTAATGAAAGATTTATCAATTAAATTCGGACAAACCAAACCTTTTAAAGATGATGAAATATTAGCACAAATTGTTGAAATGACTTATCCTTCAGTTGGCACTTTTTTCGACAAGCATTTAACAGGAAATGTTGCCATTAATTATGATGAGTTATTTAAAAAAGTTGGAATTGCAAAGAAAAAAGAAAGTATTGATGCTGGTTACTTTTTAGATAGTAACAGACAACTATTTTTATCTGCAAATAGTAAACAGGAAATCTTTTTTACAAACAGAAAAAACTCGGCTTTAGAGGCTTTAGGTGTTAAAAGTGGAGATGTTTTAAAATCTGTAAACGGAGAGGCTGTAAACTTACAAAATATCAGAAATTTTATAGGACAATCAATGCAATGGAAAGAAGGCGATAAAATTGCTTTTGAAGTAATTAGAAATGGCGAAACCCTAAAACTAGAAGGTGATTTTGTAAAAGGATCTACAGATATTGAAAACTTAATAGTTGTAGATTTACCTGACTCAGATGCAAAGAAAATACTTAGAGATGCTTGGTTAAAAGCATTGTAAAATTTTCTGAAACGAAACAAAAAAGGTTCTCAATTAGAGAGGCTACTGAAAAAGTAGCCTTATTATTCCAACTAGACTAA
>TARA_R110002126_G_scaffold97803_1_pt1 | contig 59669 bp, 53 predicted proteins | sample TARA_R110002126 | Tara Oceans TARA_R110002126 (sample SAMEA4397536) | marine metagenome | biome: Polar Biome; feature: [DCM] deep chlorophyll maximum layer (ENVO:01000326); material: water (ENVO:00002006), including particulate matter (ENVO:01000060) such as... | depth 30 m | reverse complement strand
CTTTCCATTTAGCCCTCCCCATTTATGGGGATAAAAACGCAAAATTGTCCCCATTTATAGGGAGGGCTAAAAGGAACATTTTGTTTTAAAAATATTTACTAATTTTGATTTATGAAAAAGAATGCACTGCTTAGTTACTTTGTAAAAGACGAATACAAGGCTATTTTAGATCATTTAAGTTCAATTAGACAAGAAAAAGGATATACACAATATCAAGTAGGGTACAAACTTGGTATAAGTGATACTGCATATTCGAAATTAGAAAACGGACATACTAAACTAGATTTAGAACGTCTTATTTTTATCTTAAAAATCTTTGATGTGAGCCTTAAAGATTTTTTTGAGAATTTTAAAGAGTTTAAAGAGTTTAAAGAGTTTAAAGAAAAGTAGATATTCGCATAAACGAGAAAACCCAAAACTAAAAGTAGTTTTGGGCTTATTGTTTTTAAGATTGTTTCTAAAAAGATTGCTTCGCTATCGCTCGCAATGACATTGCGCGATTATACTGATGCTTTCATCAACTCTCTGTTCATTCTTGCAATATTGTCTAAAGAAATTCCTTTCGGGCATTCTACTTCACAAGCGCCAGTGTTTGTACAATTTCCAAAACCTTCTAAATCCATTTGAGCTACCATATTTGTAACTCTGTCTGCAGCTTCTACTTGACCTTGAGGTAATAATGCATATTGAGATACTTTTGCACCTACAAATAGCATTGCAGAAGAGTTTTTACACGTTGCTACACAGGCACCACAACCAATACAAGTTGCAGCATCCATTGCGGTATCTGCAGCGTGTTTAGAAATAGGAATTGAGTTTGCATCTTGTGTATTACCAGAGGTGTTTACAGAAATATAACCACCTGCGTGTTGAATTCTATCAAAGGCAGATCTATCTACTACTAAATCTTTAATTACAGGAAAAGCAGCTGCTCTAAATGGCTCAATAGTAATGGTATCGCCATCTTTAAACATTCGCATGTGCAATTGGCAAGTTGTTACACCTCTATCTGGCCCATGTGCCTCTCCGTTAATATACATAGAGCACATTCCACAAATTCCTTCTCTACAATCATGGTCAAAGGCAACAGGGTGTTCTCCTGTATTTACCAACTGCTCATTTAGTACATCCATCATTTCTAAAAAAGACATATGTTCTGAAATTTCAGTAACCTTATAATCTACCATTTGACCCTTTGATGTTGAGTCTTTCTGTCTCCAAATTTTAAGTGTTAAATTCATTTTTTTTAGTTTTTGGTTTTTAGTTGTTTGTTGTTAGTTGTTGTTTCCATAAACTAACAACCATCAACCATAAACTAGTTTTATTTATAACTTCTTTCTTTTACTTCTATATTTTCGTACTCTAAAGCCTCTTTGTGTAAAATAGCGTCTTTTGGCTCTCCTTTATACTCCCAGGCAGAAACAAATTGGAATTCTTTTAATCTTTTTGCTTCTCCTTCTGGTGTTTGATGCTCTTCTCTAAAGTGTCCTCCTGCAGATTCTTCTCTTACCAAAGCGTCTTTTGCAAATAATTCTCCTAATTCAAGGAAATCTGCAACTCGACCTGCTTTAGCCAATTCTTCATTATATTCATCAGCACCTCCAGGTACAGAAACATTCTTCCAGAAATCTTTACGTAAGTCAGAAATTTCTTGGATAGCTTCTTTTAAACCTTCTTCGTTTCTAGACATTCCACATTTATCCCACATAATTTTCCCTAATTTTTTGTGGTAATAATCTACTGACTTTGTTCCTTTATTATTGATAAAGAAATCAATACTGTCTTTTACTGCTTTTTCTGCAGCTTCAAATTCTGGAGTTTCTGTTGAAATTTTTCCTGTTCTAATATCATCAGCTAAATAATCTCCAATAGTATAAGGCAGCACAAAATAACCATCTGCCAAACCTTGCATTAATGCGGATGCACCTAATCTATTTGCTCCGTGATCAGAGAAATTAGCCTCACCTATACAATAACAGCCTGGTATGGTAGTCATTAAGTTATAATCAACCCAAACACCGCCCATTGTATAGTGTACGGCAGGATAGATCATCATTGGCGTTTCATATGGATTTTCATCGATGATTTTCTCATACATCTGAAATAAGTTTCCATATTTAGCTCTTACAATTTCTTGTCCTAATTCTTTAATTTTAGCCTCAGAAGGATTTGAAATATTATGAATTTTTGCTTGTTCTGTTCCATATCTCACAAAAGAAGCAGCGAAATCTAAATACACGGCTTCTCCAGTTGCATTAACTCCAAAACCTGCATCACAACGTTCTTTTGCAGCTCTTGAAGCTACATCTCTTGGTACTAAATTACCAAAAGCTGGGTAACGTCTTTCTAAGAAATAATCTCTTTCATTTTCTGCTAATTCCGTAGGTTTCTTTTTTCTTTCACGAATTAATACTGCATCCTCTAAATTTTTTGGCACCCAAATACGTCCATCATTTCGCAATGATTCAGACATCAAGGTTAGTTTAGATTGATAATCTCCAGAACGTGGAATACATGTTGGGTGAATTTGTGTAAAACATGGATTTGCAAAAAATGCTCCTTTTTTATGAATTTTCCAACCCGCGGTTACGTTAGAACCCATTGCATTGGTTGATAAGAAATAAACGTTTCCATACCCACCAGAAGCAATAACCACTGCATGTGCAGAATGGCGCTCAATTTCTCCAGTTACTAAATTACGTGCTATAATTCCTCTTGCTTTTCCATCAACAAGAACAACATCTAACATTTCATGTCTGTTAAACATCTCTATTTTACCACGAGCAATTTGTCTATTCATTGCAGAATATGCCCCTAATAATAATTGTTGCCCTGTTTGTCCTTTCGCGTAAAAAGTTCTAGAAACTAAAACTCCACCAAAAGAACGGTTGTCTAACAAACCACCATAATCTCGTGCAAAAGGAACTCCTTGTGCCACACATTGATCAATAATATTTGCAGAAACCTCCGCTAATCTATACACGTTTGCTTCACGCGATCTATAATCTCCACCTTTTACAGTATCGTAAAATAATCTGTAGGTAGAATCTCCATCTCCTTGATAGTTTTTTGCAGCATTAATACCTCCTTGTGCAGCAATTGAATGTGCTCTTCTCGGAGAATCTTGGTATGCAAATGCTTTTACATTGTAGCCCAATTCTGCTAAAGTTGCAGCAGCAGAGCCACCTGCTAAACCTGTACCAACAACAATTACATCTATATGACGTTTGTTTGCAGGATTTACCAAGTTAATATGATTTTTATAATCTGTCCATTTATCTTTAATTGGACCTTTTGGTACTTTTGAATTTAAAGCCATAGTTATATAAGATTAATGGTTAAGATGATGATATAGTGCGATAAAAATGAATCCTAAAGGAACAATAATTGAGTAAGCGATTCCCACTTTCTCTAACTTCTTTCTTAAAGATGCTGCCCCAACTGATTGGAATGCAGAAGTAAATCCATGTGCTAGATGCAAGCCTAAGAATACAAATGCTAATACATAAGCGCCCACTCTTAAGGGACTTACAAATTTGTGCACCAATTCTTCGTGATAACGCAATCCTTCAACACCTTCCATAGTTCCTGTCCAATCACCTTGAATAAATTTTGTGTTAATTTCTGGGAACCAAAAATCGATAAAGTGCAATACGATAAACGCCAAAATGGTTAACCCGCTCAAAATCATGTTTCTACTAAACCAAGTAGAGTTTGCAGCTCCGTTATTTTTGGCATAACCAACTCCGTTTGCTTTTTTGTTTTTTAACTCTAAAATAAAACCCATTACAAAATGAAATACCACAGCAAATATTAAAACTGGCTGCAATGCAAATTGTACTACTGGATTTGTACCCATAAAATGTGATACTTCATTAAAAAGTTCTGGACTAAAGACCGATAAAATATTAATGGTAAGATGCTGTAAAAGGAAGAACATTAAAAAGAATGCCGAAAGCGCCATAGACACTTTTCTTCCAATTGAAGATTTGAAAAATCCGCTCATTGTTTAATTCAATTAAAATTTTACACAAAAATACAGCTAAACGAATTGGATTACAAGGATTTTACAACGTTTTCACTTGTATTTAGAATAGTTTTAAATAATTTAGAAAACGTCTAATAAAACTAAAAAGAACAATTAAATTTTAAGTTATTTTAAACTATTTGAAACGATTAAACACTTGTTGTTTATCCATTTTCCTTTTAATTCTATTTTAGGAATTATAAACCCATCGCAGGTTAAAAAATTTTCCTTTTTATCTTTTTTAATAATTTTCATTTTACCCGATTTTATGGCATTGATTACTCTAAAAATTAATCCTTTTTTAGGAATTTTACTTCCTTTTTGAATCAATTTTAAACCTTGTTCGTTGTTCCATAAGTCCATTTTAGAGGATATTTCATCGGGCAGCGTACCATCTTCTAATTTACCTTTTTTAAAGGTAATAAAATTTTCTTTTTCGTGGGCTTTACCTAAAGTTCTGGCTGTAGATTTTCCTAATTCTTGGTGTAATCTTGCCATCCAAAATGCGTGTCTAAAGGCATCCACTTGACCTCCTGAAGCATCCCCATCTAACAACTTTGTTTTTTGAATGGAATCTGAAATTCGTTGTGCTTCTAAAGAAATTCTAAGCGCATTCTTTGCTTTTAACGGGTGCAATAGCACCCACTTTTTTGCAGGTGCAGACAATTGAAAAAAATTTTTATGATTAGATTGCCCAAAGGAAACCAAAACGTTTATGCACAATATACACCACAAAAATTTCATTTTAATTTTTATAATATTTTTTAGGTATATCTTCTCCTTTATGGTTACTCATTGTCCAAATCATATTTGCTATCCACCATCTTTTATTTGAATAAATTAATTGATAACTATTTACACCAAACCCTTTAACTCCGTCTGAATCTTCACCATAAAAACTTTCAATAACTTGCGCAATTCCGTTATATTCTTCTATAATTTGCCCTTTATTTGTTTCAAAATATCCTTTAGAATAATACTCATCAGTTAATGATTCTATAAATTCATTTAAGGTCATTGTTTCATAAATCTGCTCTCCATCTTCTGCACCAACCACTGTAAAATGTGCTGTTGGTAAAAAGAGTTTTCTAAAAGAAGCTGTATCTATTTGCTCTCCTTTTTTAACACTCACTAAACGTTGTGTTTCGTTGGTAATTTCTTTTACACTTTGGTAAACGCTTTTATTTTGAGCACCGAGTACAAACGTTATAAATAATACAAAAAGAGCAGCGAGCTGTTTCATTTATTTAATTTCAAAATTTGTTTTATCATCTTCAATTTTAATAGTGTACTTACCTTTTGGTAAATAATACACCCCATTTTGAGCCGCTTTTACCTTGGCTTTTTTAGTCATTTTTTTATAGTCTTTTAGGCCTTTTTTAGAGAAAGAAACATCAAAAATAGCTTCATTATATCCTTTATCAGCATTTATAACCATTGCATTTACCTCTGTATCGTCTTCATAAACGCTTAAAGTAATTTTTTTATTTGCATCTACATAAAACGGAATAACAACTTCTGGCTCGTAAGCAGGCCTCCATTGACTTCGAGAACTCCCCCAATTTCTACTTTTTTTGATATCTGAGACTTCAAAAATATGTGCAGATTTTGCCAAAACTTTAGCTGTCATTTTTTGAAGTGATGCAACATTTGCTTTATACAAACTTCGGCCATGTGTTCCTACTATTAAATGCTTTGCGGCTGGCTGAACCACCAAATCGTGCACAGCTACATTGGGTAAATTTTTATGAAATACTTGCCAAGAACCTCCTTTATTAAAAGAAACATACAAGCCATTATCTGTACCTAAATATAAAATATTTTCGTTTTTTGGATCTTCTTTAATCACATTTACTGCGGATGTTGGAATAGATCCCCCAACATTCTTCCAAGTTTGTCCATAATCGTCAGACATATATACATAAGGTGTAAAATCATCAAATCGATAACCGTTTAACGTCGCATAAACACGTTCTTTTTTATGTGATGAAGCGACAACTCTTGATACCCATAAATTTTGTGGTAAATTATTAGAAATACGCGTCCAACTTCCCCCTCCATTTTTAGTGATGTTAATGTAACCATCATCTGAACCAACATAAAGCAAACCAAATTGAAACGGACTTTCTGAAATTGTGGTTAACGTTCCGTACGCAACATTTCCCTTTTTACCTCCTGTGGTTAAATCGTCTGAAATGGTTGCCCAATCTTCTCCTTGATTTAAAGAACGATGTAATTTATTACCTCCTAAATATAAAATATCTTGATTGTGTTTTGATAATAAAATTGGGGTTTGCCAATTGAATCTGTACGGAGTTTCGCCCAAAATATGTTTTGGTTGAATGTATTTATTTTTACCTGTTTTTCTGTTCACTCTAAAATAATTCCCAAATTGATATCCTGTATATACGATATTAGGATCTCTATCATCAACTTGAACTTGCATACCATCTCCACCCATAATAGACTCATAAGGATTTTGACCTGTTTGCTGCCAACGCTTGTCTATTCTGGCATTATGATCTGCTACCCAAACTCCGTTATCTTGCAAACCACCATATACTTTATAATTTTTCTGATTGTCTGCATAGACCGAATAAAACTGCCCAACAGCAGGGTCGTTTAGTTTGATCCAATTTTCGCCATCATCATAAGAAAGGTTTAAACCACCATCATTTCCGTTTAAAATATGCCCTGATTTTTTAGGATTTACCCACAACGCTTGATGATCTGAATGCACATTTTCTCTACTGATAGAGGTAAACGTTTTTCCACCATCTTTCGATTTTATAATAGGAACTCCTAAAACATAAATTCCATTTTCATCTTGTAAGTCGACTCGTATTTCTCCGAAATAATATCCATAAGAACTATACACTCCGTTCAAAAAATCTTTGTGTGTTTTTTTCCAAGATTTACCGCCGTTAATGGTTTTAAAAACCTCTGCACCAATAACAGGAGAATCAAATAACATTGAATTAGCATCTTCTAAATAATTGGCTAAATCCATTGGTTTTACTGAGCCTACTCTTACCATTTGTTTCACATTCTCGGCTCTGTATTTTTCTTGAAAACCATTGTTTTTTAAATATGAATCTAACTTTTTATTAGAAAGACTTAAAAAATCATCAGAAGACATTGTTTTAAAATCTTCTTTTGTTAGTTCATCAGAAGACTTTTTATCATCGTCTTTTGGCCTTCTAAACTGACTATCATGTAGCGCGTATACGGTGTTTTCATTAAAAACGGCTAAGCCAATTCTACCTACTCCTTCACCAACAGGAAAACCACTTTTATCGCCAATTTTTGCCCAAGTAGCACCAGCATCTGTACTTTTATAAATTGCTGAATTTTTTCCATCACCATCAAAATTCCAAGCTTTACGCTCTCTTTCCCAAGAAGCAGCATACATTGTATTAAAGTTTTCTGGAGCAAAAGCCACATCTATAATTCCGGTATCATTGTTAATAAAAAGTGTTTTTGACCACGTTTTTCCACCATCTGTGGTTTTAAAAATACCTCTTTCTTCATTTGATGAATATAAATGACCTATCACGCCTACAATAACTTCATTTGTATTATTTGGGTTGATGAGAATTCTACTAATGTGATGTGAATCTGGTAAACCAACATTTTGCCACGTTTTTCCCTTGTCAATAGATTTTAACATTCCAATACCTGCATAACTAGAACGTGATGAATTTTTTTCGCCTGTTCCTACCCAAATTGTTCCACTTTTCCAGTCTACAGCAATATCGCCAATATTTTGTGTTGGAGAATTGTCTAAAACAGGAGTAAACGTTGTTCCATTATTATTTGTATACCACAAACCTCCAGAAGCATAGCCTACATAAAATTCTGTTGGGTTTTCTAAATTAACAGCTACATCTACAACTCGACCACTCATAACTGTTGGCCCTATATTCGTAAAATTTATATTTTTTACTAGTGATTTTTGTTCAAGGTTTTCTTTATCATTTAAAGATTTCTGAATAATAGAGGCCTCTGTTGCTGGATTTTGACTGAAAATAAGTGTTGTAAAAAAAATAAAACTATAAAAGAAGATTTTTTTCATAATAACTAAGTGTAAGTTTGTTAGATGATTTTATTAAATTTTGAATGATAAAAACTAAAATTTTTTACTAAAATATTAGTTTTTAAAGACTTCCATTCGTTTTTATTGTTAATTTTCATTAAATTGCTATAATTAATCAATTAATTTTTTAAAAATGGGATTTTTATACACGATAATTATTGGAGCTATATGTGGTTATATAGCTGACGTATTAATGAGAGACAATGGTTTTGGACTAATTGTAAACATTATTATTGGTATTGCTGGTAGTTTTGTAGGAGACTGGCTTTATGGAGAACTAGGCATTCATATTAATGTAGGTTCTGCTATTTTAGAAGACATTATTGTTGGTGCAACCGGTGCTATTGTAATTCTTTTTTTAGTAGGCGTTTTAAGAGGAACACGATCTAAAAGGAGATAAAACGTAAACGTTTTGACAAAAAAAAAGGTTGAGAAAATTTTCTCAACCTTTTTTTATTTTATAGAATTTAAAAAATTATCTCAATGACGGAGAATAGTTCGTAGGATAATCTCCTGCTTTAGCAAGCCCGTTAGTAGCAGAGGTAAAGTTAGAACCAAATTCAGCATCAGTAGCAGCTAAAATTTTGTTAGCCATTAAAGCATACCCTCTCGCTGTTAAATGAACACCATCTAAACTAACTAAACCACCAGTAACTAAACTAGTTGTAAGTGTATAATTATCAAACATTATACCTGTTGAAGCTTCAGCTAAAACTCCTTTAAAGTCTACTAAAGCCACGTTTGGATTAGCACTTGCAACAGCAGCTATAGTAGTATTGTATGCATCTGTAGCTGTTTTAATAGCTGTTTGTTCTTGTGCTGTTAACACCCATTCGTCTCCTAGAGGTACAGTAACTCCATTAATTAATTGAGGATTTCCACCAACAGTTGTGCCTATAAAAGCGGCACCTGCTAATAATAATAAATCATCAGATGTTGCTTGTCTGTATTGTTTTAATCCTGCAAAAGCAGGGTTTAAAGCTTCTAAATTTGTTAAATTTTCATCAATAATAACAACTGCATTTTGTCCAGCACCAAAAGTAATTGTTCTTTTTGCAATTTCAGCAGCTGCTTGTTCTTGTGTCATTAACTGTAATTGTACCAAGGCTCCAAAAGCTTGTATAATTCCTCCATTATAAGGAGCAAACCCAGCATTTACAGCCCCAGCAGTTGTTGCATCTAATGGAACAGGGTTATAAGGAACCGTAATAAAATTCGCCAAATCTGTAATGTAAGGTACATTAGCTACTACGCCTTTTGCACCATTTGCAGTTAAAGCAGTAACCATACCACTAAAAACACTTGCAAAAACATTAGGATCTGTTATATCAGTACTACCATAAGTTGAAGGATCTAAGTTTCCTGTTTGATCTACACCAGAACCTCCAGAAAGAGCATAACCTAATACATCATTTCCTCCAATTTCAGATAAGGTAAAAAATGTTGGGTTTTGTGCTAAAGCATCTCCCATAACAGTAGCAGTTGGGCTAGAAGCCATTCTACCAAAGTAAGGGTTTAGTTGTCCGTATCCTGGAACTCCTAAATGGAAACTTTTTGCTCCTGGTGCACCAAAATTATTGAATGGCCCACCTGAAGCAGGCACCCCTAATTGTGTTGTAGGTGCAACTGGTAATCTTGCAGGTCCTGCTCCATCAAAATAAAATCTTGTTGGTTGCACAGCTGTACCATTAAAAATTAAACCTCCAATATTATCGCTCATTAATGGCTGACTAAAATCAGTTCCAAATTTTTGTGCTAAAATGTTTGGAAAAGAATTTTCTTGAGCTGCTTTAAACATTGCACCATCTGTATACCCTGCAGTAAAAGAGGCACCTATAGCTACGTAACTAGAAAAATCTAATCCATTGGTATTTAATGCAACCTCAGCTGCGGCTTCAGCTTGTATTTCAGGTAAGGTGTTATCTATATCACAAGAAACGAAGCCTAATGATAAAAGAAATAAACCTATATATTTATAATTTTTCATAAAATATCTTTATTATTTATTAGTTATTAATTGACCAAGAAAGGTAATACTGAGAACCAATTGCACCAACACCAGGAGCACTTAAGTATTCTTGACCTGTTAAGTTAGATCCTCCTAATTTAAATACCGATTTAATACTTGGTACTGTATAGTTAACTTGTGCATCAAGCACTGTTCTTCCTTCAATTGTAGCATCCATAAAAGTAGACTGCCATAAATACTCATCTTGCCATCTTACGTTGATATTAAATCCGAAATTCTCAAACAAGTCTGTTTTACCAAATTGCAATTTTACTTTGTGTTCTGGTGTATTAAAACCTGCTTCAAAATCTGGATCTGAAGCTTGATCAAAGTCAAATTGAGCATAAGTATAGTTTAAACCAATATCAAAACCCTCTAAAATTTTAGTATTTAAACCAATTGATGCACCATAAGAATTAATATCTGCTGCAGAGTTTGAATATAATTGAACTACTTTAAAAGCATTATCACTACCTCTTGCAAGAACATTTTTATTTGCTATAAAATCTTCATATTGATTATAATATACACTTAAATCTACCGTAAATCTAGACTCGCCTGCATTTACTAAACCTCTATAACCAACTTCGAAAGCAGTTACTTTTTCTGGTTTTACCAAATCTACATCTGCTGCTACAGTACCTCCACTAGCTAATGTGAAAGAATTTTCATAAGCGTCTCTAATACTTAAAGATTGGGTATTGCCTTGAGCATCTAAATAAGCTACACTTTTATCTAAATTATCTGGTGCAGAACCTACTAAAATTGCAGAACCTACATCTAAACCAATATATTGATCTTGAGTTGTTGGATTTCTGAATCCTGTTTGAAAAGATGCTCTAAAATTCTGATTTTTGTTTTCACCACCTGCATAAGCTAAAGATACTCTTGGAGAAAAATTACCATCAAAATTTTGCGCTTTATCATATCTAAGTGATGCAGTTACTTTTAAACGATCATCTTCTAAAAATTTCTTTTGAGCCTGTGTGTAAACACCATATTCATCATAATTAATTGGCCCATCTGCATCTGTAAATATATTTCCAAAAGAGTTTAAAGAATACCTTCTGTATGATGCACCTACTTGAATTTCTGCAAAATCTGTTACATCTTGAAAATTGTAATTTGCGTCTCCATGGTACAATTTAGTTTGATCTCTAAATTTTGCTCCAGTTAATAAATTTGGATCACTTACTATATCATTAAAAGCTTCAGTAAAACCCTGAGAACCTGGCAATAATCTACCATTATCTGCAGTTTGTCTTGCTAAAGCATGTGATTGATCAGAATTTAACCCTGCTAAAGTACCCGTTAAATATGCCCCTGTGTATTCACCAAACCACTGACTATCACCTTTCCATCTTCTATTAATGTTTAGTGCAGCAAATAAAGTATTGTAAGAATCACCAGCATCTTCTGTGGTCATGTATCCTCTTACAAAAAAGTTTTTCCCTTTAACTTCTAATTTATGTTGTTGCAACAAAAAGTTTTGAATACTATACTTTTGACCTCCTAAATACTGCGTATCTCCTGTACCTGCTTTAGAGTTTAAAATAATTTCTAAACGATCATCTCCATAAGGACGATAGTTAAAAGAAGCTCCAAATTTAACGCTGCTTACACCATAATCAATTAAATCTCTTTCATTATAACCAGTTCTACTTACGTTAACACTTGGCACCAATGCAGATGCACCATTAGGAATTGCTCCTAAAGATTCAAGAACTAAAGCTACTCCGTTCATATTTGTACTTGCTTCATCTCCAAATACGTTAACCCCATTATAGTTTATATCAGACTCTCTATCACCGGCTACTAACTTTCCTCCTATTGAATTTCTATAATCGGTTGCAAACCAATCAGTACCTTGCAATACAGAAAGCGTTGCTTTTGCAGCAAACTTATCAGAAAATGCATATGCCATTCTAATATTAAAATCAGTAAACTCATTATTACCGCCCGCTTCTTGGCTTGTCATACCTCCTTTTAACGAAATACTAATTCCTTGATCATCAAAAGGGTTTTTACTGGTCATAAACATAATACCATTGAAGGCGTTTGCACCATACAATGCAGAAGATGCTCCTGGTAAAAGCTCAACAGTATTTACATCTAGCTCAGACATTCCTAATAAATTACCTAAGGCAAAATTTAATGCTGGCGATGAATTATCCATACCATCTACCAACTGCATAAAACGAGTATTTGCAAATGTTGCAAAACCACGTGTGTTTACAGATTTAAAAGTTAAACTGTTTGTATTAACATCTACTCCTTTTAAATTCTCTAAACCGTCATAAAAAGAAGGTGAAGAAGTATTCTTAATTGCTCTTGAATCCATACGTTCCACGGTTACTGGAGACTCCATAATACGTTCTGGAGTTCTAGATGCAGAGACTACAATTTCATCTAAAGAAGTTTCGTTTTCTGTTAAACTAACTTCTACTTTTTGTTTCGTTTTCGTAATTTCAACTTCTACCATTTGAAACCCTAACATAGAGATTTCTATTGTAAATGGCGGGTTATCCGTTACTTGTAATACAAAATTTCCGTCAAAATCGGTAGTTGTACCTACTGCTTTTCTAGAAATTTTAATGTTGGCCCCAGGGAGTGTTTCTCCTGTCTTAGCATCCTTAACTGTACCAGTAACAGTGGTTTGACCCACCATTGCTAGGCTACTAAAAGCTATAAACGCAATAAGTAAAATTTTTTTTATCATAATTTGAATTAATTTGTTAACTATAGTGCAAAATACAATTTTTTTTGAATTTCTGAATAAATCATCAATTAATTTATGATTTTACCAAATTAGCTAGATGTAATTTATGATATAGATACCTTAAAACACAATCTTCTTGTTCTTTTTAACCTGCCTTTATTGTACATTTGTGCTATAAAATTTTTAGTTGTTGAAAATAATATATAACACTTCTGAATTCTCTTCTACAGCACAAACTTTTGTTACCATAGGCACCTTTGATGGTGTACATTACGGACATCAAAAAATCATAGAAAAGTTGGTTGCAGAGGCTAAAAAAGCCAATAAAAAATCTGTTTTGCTTACTTTTTTTCCACATCCAAGAATGGTTTTACAAAAAGATGCTTCTTTAGAGTTGATAAATACCATCGAAGAACGTGCTTATTTATTAGAAAAAACGGGTTTAGATTATTTGATAATTCATCCTTTTAGTAGGGAATTTTCTAGAACTACTGCATTAGAATTTGTACGGGATATTTTAGTAAATCAACTAAATATTTCAAAATTGATTATTGGATATGATCATCATTTTGGAAAAAACAGAGAAGGAAACATTACACAACTTACAGAATATAGCCATTTATATGATTTTACTGTTGAAGAAATTCCTGTACAAGATATTGATGACGTTTCTGTGAGTTCCACAAAAGTGAGGCGTGCTTTACATGCTGGGAATTTAAAAACTGCCAACAACTATTTAGGGTATCATTTTATGCTGAATGGTAATGTGGTAAATGGAAAAAAGTTAGGAGGTAAAATTGGCTATCCAACCGCAAATATTGACATTAAAGAGACGTATAAACTCATTCCGAAAACTGGAGTTTATGTGGTGAAATCTTCTATCGATAAAAAAACTATTTTTGGGATGATGAACATTGGAAACAGACCTACTGTTAACGGAAATCATCAAACCATAGAAGTTCATTTTTTTGATTTTAATCAAGATTTATATGATAAAAACTTAACGATTGAACTGCTCTATTTTTTAAGAGATGAACAAAAATTTGATTCTGTAGGTTTGTTAATTCATCAACTTAAAAAAGACGAACAAACTGCTAGAGATTATATTGAAAAGAATACAACTTTATAGTTTAAAAACTTATTTTTTAGAGTAGCAATATGCGTTAAGGATTGAGCAATTGTATGAGCTCTTTTTTGTTTTTACAAAAAAAGCGAGTGCGAAAGCCTGACCTTTAGGGAACGCCCAAATATTGAAAATTTTACTTTTTTTTAATTTGTGAATTCGTGGCATTTAAAACCACAAATTATATATTTGCATTCTTAAATTTTGATAAAAAATGTTACAAGTACAATTTATTAGAGAAAATAAAACAACGGTTTTAGAGGGTTTGGCAAAACGTAATTTTGGTGATGCTGAAACCATTATTGAACAGGTTTTAACTGCTGATGAAAACAGAAGAGCAACTCAAGTTGCCTTAGACAACACGCTAGCAGAATCTAATAAACTATCTAAAGAAATTGGAAATTTATACAAAACAGGACAGGCGCAAAAAGCAAATATCTTAAAAGAAAAAACAAGTCAATTAAAAGACAGTGCTAAAGATTTATCAGAAAAACTAAATGGCTTTGCTGATGAATTACAAATGTTGTTATATCAAATTCCGAATGTACCGCACACTTCTGTAAACGCAGGGAAATCTGAAGAAGATAATGAAGAAATTTTTAAAGAAGGAACTATTCCTGATTTAGGAGACCATGCATTACCTCATTGGGAATTGGCAAAAAAATACGATATCATTGATTTTGAACTGGGTACAAAAATTACAGGTGCAGGTTTTCCTGTTTATAAAGGAAAAGGAGCCAGATTACAGCGCGCATTAATCAACTATTTTTTAGATAAAAATATAGAAGCCGGTTATACAGAAGTGCAAGTGCCACATTTGGTAAATACAGAATCGGCAACGGCTACTGGGCAATTGCCAGATAAAGATGGGCAAATGTATCATTCTACTGTTGATGATTTGTATTTAATTCCCACAGCAGAAGTTCCTATTACCAATATGTTTCGTGGTAATTTAGTACAAGAAACCGATTTTCCTATTACACTAACAGGTTACACTCCTTGTTTTAGAAGAGAGGCTGGTAGTTATGGCGCACACGTTCGTGGTTTAAACAGATTACATCAATTTGATAAAGTAGAAATTGTAAGAATTGAGCATCCTGAGAATTCTTATGAAGCTTTAGATGGAATGGTAGCGCACATCAAAAATATTTTAAGAGAATTAAAATTACCTTACAGAATTTTACGTTTGTGTGGCGGAGATACTGGTTTTACGTCTGCTTTAACTTTTGATTTCGAACTGTTTTCTACAGCACAAGATAGATGGTTAGAAATAAGTTCTGCATCTAATTTCGAAACATTTCAAGCCAATAGACTAAAACTTCGTTTTAAAAATAAGGAAGGCAAAAGTGAATTAGCCCACACGTTAAATGGAAGCTCTTTGGCTTTGCCTCGTGTTTTAGCAGGTATTTTAGAGAATTATCAAACTGAAAATGGAATTCAAGTTCCGGAAGTCTTGATTCCTTATACTGGCTTTAATATCATTCAGTAAGCAGTATTCAGTCTAAAACTAACTACAAAATGAAGACTAGTTACTAAAAAGTTTTAAAAACAGCATTTAACAATTTTCCCCTTTGGGGAAATGTCTGAAAGACAAAGAAAGGGGCCTTAGTTAGCCACAATTGCTATCATTAATCTTTTGTATTTATTCATCTCTAAAAGTGAATTTAAATACGCACTAATTTGTCCGTTTTGCATAAACTCTATTGCGTTTTGTTTTGCGTTTTCGTACTTGTTGGTTAAGTCTTTCATACTCTTGTTTTGATTGGTTATTTATAGTATAGACAAGTTTCGTGCCAAAACGTTACATAAAATCATTCAAATTAAATTGGTTTAATAAAAATTTAACATTTATCTTGATTATCTTTGATTTAGTATGAAGCAAATTTTCTTAATTACATTTCTATTTATTAGTTGTATTTCTTATGGTCAGCAGAAAGAAGATCAAAATGATTTTTTCTTAGCAGAAACCTATTATAGAGAAGGCGAATACGAAAAAGCCACTCAAATTTATAAGAAGTTATATGATAAAAGTGCATTTAACACCACTTATTTAAATCGCTTAATTTCTTGTTATCAACAGACTGATCAATTTTTAGTTGCTGAAAATTTATTGAAAGAAAAAATTAAAAAAGACCCAAATCAAAGTTACCTATATGTTTTTTTAGGTTATAATTTCGAGAAACAACAACTCAATGAACTGGCAAAAGTTAATTATGATAAAGCCATCAATTCTTTAAATAATTCTGCTGCTTATGGAGGTGTTATTGGCCGACTTTTTAAAGATTACAACAAGTTAGATCTAGCCATTTTAGCGTATGAAAAAGCAATGGAGCAAAACGAAAACTCCAATTATAATTTTCAGATTGCACAAATTTATGGTGAAAAAGGTGATTTTAAATTAATGTTTGAATACTACATTAATTTAATTGACAAAAACGGTAATTATTTAAACTTAGTGCAGCGATACGCAAGTAAATACATTACAGATGATGCCGAAAGTGAAACCAATATTTTATTCCGAAAAACATTACTAAGAAAAGCGGCGAGCAAGCCAAAAGTAGCATGGAATATGCTACTAAGTTGGTTGTTTGCTCAACAAAAAGATTATGCAAAAGCATTGATTCAAGAAAAAGCTTTGTATCAAAGAAATTCTTCAGGGTTATCAGAAATATTTAGCTTAGGAAAACTCGCTTTTGAAAATAAAGATTACGATGCTGCACAAGAATGTTTTATTTTTATTGATGAAACATCCTTTTTAAAAGATGAAAAAATAGAAGCCAATTTATATTTGGCAAAAATGGCTGTAGCCAAAAAAGATCCTGAAGCTGAAAAATTATTTCAAAAATTATTTACTCAATTTGGCAAAAATCAACAAACTATAGATTTGCAAGTTGAATATGCAGATTATTTAACCTTCAGTAAAAATGCTCCTGAAAAAGCAAACGCAATATTAGAAGAAGCCCTAACGTTTTCTAAATCTAAATTCGACAAAGCAAGAATAAAATTAAAACTAGGCGATGTTTTAGTCTTTCGAGGAAAATTCAACAAAGCGTTGATTTACTTTTCTCAAATTCAAACCGAACTAAAAGGTTCTGAACTAGCACAACAAGCTCGATTTAAAGTAGCGCAAACCAGCTATTTTAAAGGCGACTTTGATTGGGCAAAAGCACAATTAAAAGTACTAAAAGGCTCTACAACACAGCTCATAGCCAATGATGCTGTCGATTTATTTTTACGAATTACAGACAACGAACCTGTAGATTCTATTCCGTCTGGTTTAAAGCAATTTGCAAAAGCAGAATTGTTGGCGTATCAAAATAAAAACGAAGCTGCTTTACAAGAATTAGATGCGTTATTATCACCAAAAAATCAAAGTCAAACTGAGCTTTTTACTAGAGCAAAACCAGGTGATGTTATTTATGATGATGTATTGTACCTGCAAGCAAAACTGCTCATAAAACAAGAAAAATATGTAGAAGCCATATCAAGTTTAGAAAAAATTATTGCAGCCGATAATCAAGGTTTTTTAACAGATGATATTTTTTATTTGATGGCAGAAACGTACAATAACAACCTAAATGATTTTGAAAAAGCCAAAGAATATTATCAAAAGATCATTTTTGAGCATCCTTCAAGTATTTATTTAGTTGATGCTAGAAAAAAATTCAGAAAATTAAGAGGAGATACTTTATAGTCGTTAGTTTTTAGTTGGTAGTCAATAGCTAGCTAATCTAAAAACTATCGTCTAAAAACGAAAGACAAACAACTATTATGTACATATACAACGTAACTATAAATATTGATGAAGCCGTTCATAACGAATGGTTAACTTGGATGGACACTCATATTTTAGCGGTTTTAAACACAGGTAAATTTACTTCTGCAAAACTCACCGAAGTTTTGGTTGATGAAGAAATGGGAGGCAAAACCTATTCTGTGCAATACAGTGCAAATTCTCATAAAGATTTAGAAAATTATTATAATGAGGATGCAGAAAAACTACAAACAGAAAGCCTAAAAAAGTTTGGCGATAAAATGTTAGCGTTTAGAACAGAATTACGATTGATTAAAGAGTTTTATCCTACAAATGTTAAAAACTAGCTTCAAAGCCAACTGACACTGTTTTTATTCTAGCATCACCAATTTTAAAATGTTGGTAGCCCGTTAAAAATCTATAGTTTTTTATATGATACTTCAGTAACAGTTTTGTATTGTTAACTCTATTATTATTTATAAAAGCAGCCTTATAAGAAACTGCTACACTTATTGGTTTTTTAACATATAGCTCAGCTCCGAGACCAAGAGTTACACCAGTTTCACCTACATCATTGGCTATATGTGTTGCGCCAAGACCATACCAAGCCTCAAAACGTTCTGTTCTAATTCTATGGTATTTAGCCATTACAGTATAAAGCGTAAAATAATCAGTCCGTCTATTAACTTTTTCAATAAATTGAAGATAATTTCCTTCTAATGAAAAACGTTTCAGAAATCGTAATTCAAATCCAAAATCATTTCCATAAAGATTTTTACTTTCTACTAAAAAATGATTGTAAACATCTAATCTTACCCTTTTATAATTTCTGGCTAAAGAATCTGCATAAATAAAATTTCCATGTGCTAAATCTTGATACGGATATTCAGAAATATCAGCAATATGCATTCTTCCATCATATTCCATCGGTGTTTCTACCAAAACACCATAAGTAGTATATGCAAATAGCCTAAAGAAGAATTCAGTAAATATAAAATCAGTATTTCGAGTTTTTCTAGCTCTAGATGATCTTCGAGAATTATTAGTGTTAGATGACCTTGTTGTTGTAGATGAGGAGTTAGACGATTTTACACTCTCTTTAGCTTTATTTAATTTTCCATCTTGCGCATAAGAATTACATTGTAGGGCAAAAAAGAATACGAAAATAAGTAGTATATTTTTTATCATTTGGTTGGGTTTAAAACCTCATCAACCAACTACTGTGCCATTTTTAACTGTATCTTTGTTTTTTATACCGAACTTGCCTCACTAATTTTGGTATCGTAACCACTAAAAAAAGTTATGTCTGTAAAAGCAAAAAAACATTTAGGTCAACATTTTTTAACTGATGAAGGTATTGCTAAAGATATTGCAGATGCTTTAACAGGAAATGGATATGATAATGTGTTAGAAATTGGTCCAGGAATGGGTGTTTTAACCAAATATTTATTGCAACAAAATTTTAAAACCACTGTTTTAGAATTAGATAGAGAATCTGTAGCCTATTTAAAAGATGTTTTTCCGATAGATCACCTAAATTTAAATACATCTAAAGAAAAATTTGAAATTATAGAGGGTGATATTTTAAAGCAAAATATCGCAGCTATTTTCAATAAAAAACAAGTAGCCATTATAGGTAATTTCCCTTATAATATTTCTACACAAATTGTATTTAAAGCCATTGAGTATCGAGATTTTGTACCTGAATTTGCAGGAATGTTTCAAAAAGAAGTAGCCAAAAGAATTGCAGAAAAAGAAGGTTCTAAGGTATACGGAATTTTATCTGTGCTAACGCAAGCATTTTTTGATGTTGAGTATTTATTTACAGTACCTCCAAGCGTTTTTAATCCACCTCCAAAAGTAGATTCTGGAGTCATTAGATTCATCCGAAAAAAAGACTATTCTTTACCGGTTGATGAAAAATTATTTTTTAGAGTCGTAAAAACAGCATTTAATCAACGTAGAAAAATGTTGCGCTCTAGTTTAAAATCTTTTAATCTTTCGGATACTTTAAAAGAAGACCCTATATTTGCGAAAAGACCAGAACAATTATCGGTCACAGCGTTTATTTCACTCACGCAAAAACTAGCAAATGATGGTATTTGAAATCACTAATCACTTTTTAGAAAATCTTTCGGTACTTATTGAAAACAACAATAAATCTGAAATTACAGCACTATTTAAAGAAGTGCATTTTGCAGATATTGCAGAGGTTTTAGAAGAGTTAAATTTCGAGGAAGCTATTTATATCATTAAACTTTTAGATAGCGAAAAAACATCTGAAATTCTTACAGAATTAGACGAAGATATTCGTGAAAAAATCTTAGAAAATTTATCGGCAAAAGAAATTGCAGATGAGGTTGGTGAAATGGATACTGATGATGCTGCCGATATTATCGGTGAACTTTCAGACGAACGTCAAGCAAATGTTATCAATGCCTTAGAAGACGATGATCTAGCTGCCGATATTAAAGAGCTCTTGTCTTATGAAGACAATACTGCAGGTTCTTTAATGGCAAAAGAACTAGTAAAAGTATACGAAACTTGGACTGTTGCTGGTTGTATGCGCAGAATTCGTGGGCAAGCCAAAAATGTTACAAGAGTGCACTCTATTTATGTGGTAGATAAAGAAGATAAATTAGTAGGCAGGTTGTCTTTAAAAGATTTAATCATTGCAAAATCTGAACAACATATTGCAGACATTTTAAAAGATAAAGTAGATGCCGTAAATGTAAATGAAGATGATGAAGAAGTGGCTAAAATTATGGCAAAATACGATTTAGAAGCCATACCTGTAGTAGATGATAATAATGTACTTTTAGGTAGAATTACTATTGATGATATTGTTGATGTTTTAAGAGACGAGGCCGAAAGAGATTATCAATTAGCCGCTGGTTTAACACAAGATGTAGATTCTGATGATAGTATTTTAGATTTAACCAAAGCACGTTTGCCTTGGCTGTTTTTAGGATTAATTGGTGGTGTGGGTGCGTTTTTAATTATGGGCTTATTTGAACATACGTTTTCTGAAAACGCAGTTTTATTCTTTTTTACCCCTTTAATTGCCGCGATGGCTGGTAATGTAGGTGTACAATCATCTGCAATTATAGTGCAAGGTTTGGCAAATGATGATGTAAAAGGAAGCGTAAATAAGAGACTGATTAAAGAAATGCTTTTAGCCGCTTTAAACGGATTAATTTTAGCACTCTTTTTATTACTTTTTGTTTGGGCTTATGAAGGTGAAATACTAACAGCTTTGGCAATTTCAGCTTCTTTAGTGATTGTAATTATAGTTGCTGGTTTAATAGGTACATTTGTTCCTTTATTTTTAAACAAAAGAGGTATAGACCCAGCAATTGCAACAGGACCATTTATAACAACTTCTAATGATATTTTTGGTATTTTAATCTACTTTTTAATCGCAAAAATGATCTTAGGGATTTAATTTTCTCAATGAAATTAAAGCAGTTTCTTAATTTTAATATAGATGTTTCTGGGATGCAACTTCCCGAAAAATTTACATTCCCTTTTTATTATGAACCTCATCTTTTGGCGAAAATTGCAGCCGAAGAAATTCAAAAATATTTAGAAAATCAGACTGATTTTAAACATAATTTCGGATTAAAAAACAGCCAATCAACCTCAGCTATCGGAAAAATGTTCGGAGTGTTAGTGGTGCAAAACAAAAAAAAAGAACTTGGCTATTTAGCGGCATTTTCTGGAAAGTTAAACGACCAAAGTTTACCTCAAAAATTTGTACCTCCAATTTTTAACATGAGAACTAAAGGTAGTTTTTACACCAAAGGTGAAGCCGAAATTGATACTATTAATGACAAACTAAGCGTTTTAGAAAAAAACAAAACCTATCTTGAATTAACCAAAAATCGAAACACATTAACCCAAGAAATTGAAACAGATTTAGCATTTCAAAGAAAAAAAATGAAGCTTGCTAAAGTGGCTAGAAAAGCCAGAAAAAAAGAAGTTATAGCCACTTTAAATGAAAAAGAGTTTAAAATCATCACTCAAAAATTAAAACAAGAAAGTTATAACGATCAATTTTTTTACAAAGAGTTGCAAGAATATTATCAAATTAAAATTGAGATTATACAGCACCAACTTTCTGTTTATGAAGATGAAGTTATTTCTTTAAAACAACAACGAAAAGAAAAATCGAATTATTTACAGCAAACTTTATTCAGTAAATATGCCTTTTTAAATCAACAAAAAGAATTAAAAAGTTTACTCGATATCTTTAATGATCCAGCCATAAAACCGCCTGCTGGCTCAGGGGAATGTGCAGCGCCAAAATTATTACAATACGCATTTTCTAACGATTTACAGCCGATAACACTGGCCGAGTTTTGGTGGGGAATTTCGCCAAATTCGGCCATCAGAAAACACAAAAATTATTACCCTCCTTGCCAAAGTAGATGCAAACCGATTTTAAGCCACATGCTAAAGGGCATAAAAATGGATGATAACCTATTGTTAGAAAATTTAGCCAAAAACAAAGCACTCGAAATTATTTATGAAGATGCTGTTTTAATCGTTGTAAACAAACCTGCCGAATTTTTATCTGTACCAGGGAAAAATGTGAAAGATTCCGTTTATTCAAGAATTAAAGAAAAATATCCAACGGCAACTGGACCTTTAATTGTGCATCGGTTAGACATGTCTACTTCTGGTATTTTGCTCTTAACAAAAACAAAAGAAGCGAATGCAATACTACAAAGTCAGTTTATCAACAGAACTGTAAAAAAACGTTATGTGGCTTTATTAGATGGAATTTTGAATGAGAACAAAGGAACTATTCAACTTCCTTTACGTGTAGATTTAGATGACAGACCCAAACAATTGGTCGATTTTAAATACGGAAAAAATGCAGAAACGACTTGGGAAATCATCGCCAAAGAAAATGGAAAAACGCGCGTATACTTTTATCCCATTACAGGTAGAACGCATCAATTAAGAGTCCATGCTGCACATAAAAACGGATTAAACACGCCTATTTTGGGTGATGATTTGTATGGAAAAAAAACAAACAGACTGCATTTACACGCAGAAAAAATTGAGTTCACGCACCCATCAACAAACAAAAAAATGAGTTTTAGAGTTGCTCCTGATTTTTAAGAAACACATCAATTTTATATGTAATTTTGCAATCGAATTATGAGCATTATTTCTAAAGACATACAAAAAGCAATTTCGTTATTAGAAAACGAAGAATTGGTGGCTATACCAACAGAAACTGTATATGGTTTAGCCGGAAATATCTTTAGCGAAAAAGCAATTAAATGTATTTTTGAAACAAAAAAACGTCCTTTTTTTAATCCGTTAATTGTTCATATTCCTTCTGTTGATGCATTAACTAGTATTGTTTCTGAAATTCCTGAAAAAGCAAAATTATTAGCCAAAACGTTTTGGCCAGGTGCTATGACTTTGGTGCTAAAAAAGAACCCTAATATTCCTGATATTATTACTGCAGGCAAAGATACAGTGGCTGTTCGAGTACCAAATCATCCTGTAACTTTAGCACTTTTAGAACAGATTTCTTTTCCTTTGGCAGCACCAAGTGCAAATCCGTTTAACCATATAAGCCCAACAAAACCAAAACATGTTGCGCGTTATTTTAAAGACGACATTAAGATGGTTTTAGATGGTGGTACTTGTAAAAATGGCATAGAATCTACCATTATTGGTTTTGAAAATAACGACCCAATTATTTATAGATTAGGGGCTTTAACTATAGAAGCCATTGAAGCTGTAGTTGGTAAAGTTGCAATTAAAAACAAAAAGGAAGAAAATCCAGATGCTCCAGGAATGTTAGACAAACATTATTCGCCGTTAACTACAACTATTTTAACTACCAATATTGTTGCTGAAATTCAAAAACATCAACATCAAAAAATAGGTTTATTAACCTATAATTCATCTTATAAAACAGATGTAATTTCAGCTGAAATCATGCTATCTAAAACGAGTAATTTAGAAGAAGCAAGTGCTAAATTGTACGATGCCATGCACGAGTTAGATCATAAAAAATTAGACATCATTATTGTTGAAAAATTACCTGATTTTGGTTTAGGAAAATCAATGAACGATCGTTTGCAAAGGGCGTCTTTTCAGAAATAACTATCGCTTTTCTTCTTTTAACAAAGAAAATAAGAACGACCTAAAAATTGACAGCAAAATACTAAATAAGAACGCTGCTAAAAAGCCAGAAACTGCAAAACCATCTACCAATTTATCTGCTAATAAAATAATAATGGCGTTTATTACAAATAAAAACAGCCCAAACGTAACTATGGTAGCTGGTAATGTAAAAAAGATTAAAAGTGGCCGAACAAATAGGTTTAATAAAGCTATTACAACAGCTACAATAATTGCTGCTCCATAACCTGTTACTTCGACTCCAGGTATAATATTAGCCAAAACAACCACTGCTAAGGCCGTTAATAAAATTTTTAAAAAGGTTTTCATTTGTATGAGTTTATAAACTACTGATTGCTAAAAGTGTACCAAATTTAATTTCGGAAGTTTTGGCAGGTATAGATAACTACCTTGGTGTTTTAAAATTGACTTCAAAACTAAAAGTTGACGTTCTCTAGTTCTTTTAGGTTTTTTATTTTTGAGAAAATTAATTTTTTCCTAAAGACCTTATAAAAGTTAATTGTTTGATAAAAAGTGATTTAAGAAATACGCTCTCCCCATTTATGGGGAGGCTTCTCCCTATTTATGGGGAGAAGGAAATTTCACCATAAATGGGGATTGACAAGCATCTTTTATCTTTTTAAATTTACAAAACAAATAATTGCTGAAATTTTCCTGCAAAGAAGTGGTTTATTCTTGAAACTAAAAATAGTTGGATATATAATTAAAAAGACAGGGATAAAAGAAGTATTATTTGAGATATAGGTGGTTATGGTTTATATTTCGCCAACTTAATGGCTGAATTGAATAATTAAAAATTGCAACTAGTTAAACAACTAAAATTGAATATTAATTTTTAAATTTAACTAATATGAAAAACAGAAAAACAAACTTTATTAAACTCGGAATTCTTCTCTTTGGAATTTCTCTATTTTTAATTAATTGCGAAAAAGAAGATGACACTATTAAAAATCAAAGTAACTATAACACCGTTTCAATTAACGAAGCTCTATCATATTTCAATTCAAATGAAAAGTTGAGAAATTCATCTAAATCATACAATGAAACTTACGTTAATCCAAACCTAAATAATATTTATCAAGAAAAGTTAATTAATAGTTCTGAAGCATTAACAATTGTTGAGGCAAAAACAGTTTTTACAAAACATTACAGTAGAATAGTAATGTTAAAAATAAATGATGAAATTAAAAATGTAGTTTTTAGTATTTATCCTACTAACTCCTCTAATAAAGATTATTTTTCGGGAGAAATTTTAATAACCGATTTAGAAGGTAATTTTTTAAATGGGTTTAGGGTAAAAGAGGGCATCATTGTTTCTAAATTCATAAAAACAACAGCTTTAAACAAATCTTCAAATTATGGTAACGAGTCAACAGATGAAGTATGTGAGTTTCACGGTGCTAATAACCCAGATTGTATATTAAATATGGAAACAGATGAGGTTGTAGTAAAAGTAAAAAGGACTGCTTATATATCTGTAGTAGATTTATATGGTGGAGGTGACTTTACTGAATCAGACAATACTTGTGAAGTTGGTTGTGAGAGTTGGGACTATGGAGGTGGTGGTATTAACACTAATGATTCTCCTAATTGTTTAGGTGGAAAAGTTTATAATGCCACTTCAAAAAAATGTGAATGCCCAACTGGATACACTGGAGATGCTAATGGTAATTGTGTAAAAAAGCCTTGCGTAGGAGATCCAGTTACTAATCCTGAAATAGCTCCGCAAACTAACTCTGGTATTGAAGGCGGTATGCACGATACTTGTGCTAGAAGAAATATAAAATATAGCTGTAAAGGAGTACGAGGAAGGAAATGGCACAATGGAGTAGATTTAAAAAATCCTCAAGGAGCACCAATCTATGCGGTTTATGATGGAACAGCTACCATACACACCCAAAGAGATGATGAAGGAAATTTAAGTGGAGCAGGTTATTATTCTGCTATCGTTTCTAATGTAAATGGTAAGATAGTTAGAATGGTTTATTTTCATTTACAAGATGACAACCGAGTAACTGGTCAAGTAAAAGCTGGTGATATTATTGGTTATCAAGGAAATTCAGGTAACTTGAAAAATGGTATTGAACAAGGTTATACTATTTCTCACGTACATATTAAGACTCAAGAAAATGGAAAAAATGTTAATCCACTTCTTCATTTAAAAACAACAATAGATTCTACTTCAGGTCAAACAACAAATCCATGTAATAACTAAAAATCACACAAAATCATGAAAAATATAATTTTAACTACACTTGTTTTACTTTTTAGTATCTCTTGTAAAGCACAATTAAATAATTTGAACGAAAAAGAATTATTTGATGGAATAAAATTTAACAACATATCTTTAGGGAGTATAATGGAATCTTCAGGTAATTTAGCTCAAATGAGAAGTTATTTTGGGAATACTATTCAAGAAAGAGCTAATGATACTGCTCCTTATTTAGCTAAATTTTTATTGAATAACAATATATCTTTTGGTTTTGAAGATGAAACTGATACTGGAAATAATTATGATCTAACATTTGTTAGAGTAATAAATTCATCTGTAAATGTGAATGTAAAGGGTTTGTCTATAAAAATAGGAGACAGTAAAAGTAAGTTTGATAATTTTCTATACAATGAAATTGATAGAAGTTATAATTTTACAGACGCAGATACAGGAAGTATAGGCTTATCTTTTAAAATAGATAATTCAAATAACGTTTCAGCCATAAAGTTAATTTGTTATTAGAAAATAAACATACAAACCACAACCACCTATATAAAAAATAGCAGTTAAGTGCAAACTTCAAAGTTTGTGCTTTTCTACTATTTTAATTTATAAATTGAAAATTATTGCATTTTTAATCTGCTACTTTTCATATACAACTACGTTGTGGTTTATATGGCTCATCAAAGAGCTGAATCGAAAAATTGCAGCTAGTTAAACAACTAAATTTGAATATTAATTTTTAAATTTAACCAATATGAAAAGCAGAAAAACAAACTTTGTTAAACTCGGAATTCTGCTCTTTGGAATTTCTTTGTTTTTATTTAATTGCGAAAAAGAAGATGAAGCGTTTATTCCACAAACTAACTTTAAGTATAAGATAGAAAAGGTAACATTTCCTTTCTATCAAAATAATACCACGCTCTTAAAAAAAGTAGATGAATTTAATGTTACAAAAAGAGCTATCGATATTCAAAATAAAACTGAAAATTCAGATAAAAAATATACGATTAATACGAAAGAAGCTATTTATATTGAAAATAAAGAAGGTACACATCATACCTATACCTTCGAAATTTCGCATAATAATCCTTTAGAATTACAAAACATTGTTTTATCTCTTCAGGATAATGGTAATTATAAAGCATTCCTAACCACGTATAAAATTACAAAACAAGAACGTATTGAACTTTACAATGGTGTTTCAGTAGATTTATCTCAAAGAACCTCAATAAAAGAAATTAACATCAACCAAGTGGAATATGCAAATAAAGTTGGGGGTAGTTGTTATGAATTAGAAAAAGTTGGAGAAGAATGGTGTAACCATACAGATCATACAGTTGAAGCTCACATTTTACAAGGAGGTTATTGCAACCATCCAACAAGTGTTTATGCTTGGGCAGAAGAACCTTGCCCAGGTGAAGAAACTGGTAGTGGGAGTCCAAGTGTTCCCTTAAATGGCTCTGATGGGACTTTATACAATAGTGGTGGTAGTTCTAGTGCAGATGGTGGTACTATAACAACTTCTCCTATAGCTTTAGAATGTGATAATTGCTCAAATTCTCTATCTTTAATTTCTTATTTAAATTTAACAGAACAATCACAAATAGATTGGGTAAATAATACTGGTAATAGCTTAACTGTTAACAATCTTTCAAATTTTGGAGGTGCAAACCAATGGGATGAAAACACAACAACAATTTCTCTACAAGTTTTAAATGCATTATCAAATACTAATAATCTAAATTTAACTTTTGAAGAAAATGGTCAACTTTCATTTTTTGGTAAAGAACATCAATTATTAACAAAACCAACTTCTCAAGGAGGTTTAGGTTATACATATAATTCTTCAACTTTTACTTATACAAAATAATATGAATAATAAAATTGAATTAAAATTTATAGAACAAAGGTGGGAAGGAATTGAAGGTTGGATTGGTAATAATGATGATTTTTGGGTACGACTGGATTTTTTTTTAGAATATTTTGTTTCCAAGAATTTAAAATTGTCATATAAATATAAAAATAAAGAAATTAATCAAAAAAAATATTGTGAATTATTGTTTGAAAAAATTAAAGAAAACACTTCAAAAACAACTAAATTTAATTATAAGAATTACAAAAAGTGGCTAAGTATGGAAAATCCCGAAATAAACAAAGTAATAGAATTAATGAACAAATAATACAAACCACAACCACGCATATAAAAAATAGCAGTTTAGTACAAACTTCAAAGTTTTTGCTTTTCTGCTATTTTAATTTATAAACTGAAAGTTTGAGCATTTTTATTCTGCTACTTTCCATACTTACCCACACGTTGTAAAAACTTTACTTCTTATTCAACTCAGCTGCTTTTTTCTCTAACTCCGCTTGAAATTCTTCCATAACAGGTTTTACAGTACTTTCTGGAATGTCTGCTACTTTAATATACATTAAACCATCTACAGCATTGTTAAATTTTGGGTCTACGTTAAACGCCACCAAACGTGCATTTTGTTTTACGTATTTTTTAATTAAGACCGGAATTCGAAGTGCGCCAGGTTCTATTTCATCAATAATTTTATCGAACTTTTGCATATCTGCTTTTGTAGCATCAAATACAAAATCTTTATCGTCATCTTTTAGTTTCACTTTATATTCTTTCTTCGGATAAATGTATTGCGCAATATAAGGATCGTAATAATGCGATTTCATAAACTCAATCATTAACGATTTAGAAAAATCAGAAAACTGATTGCTAATAGAAACACCACCCATTAAATATTTATGCTCTGGATACCGAAGCGTAACATGCACAATCCCTTTCCAAAGTAAAAATAGAGGCATTGGTTTTTGTTGGTATTCACCAATAATAAAAGCACGACCCATTTCTATGGTATTTTCCATCATTTGATGCAATTCTGGTTCAATTCTAAACAAGGTTTGCACATAAAATCCGTTGATTCCGTATTTTTTATAAATCTCCTTACCTAAACCCATTCTGTAAGCACCTGCCAAGCAATTGGCTTGCCTATCCCACAAAAACATATGATAATAGTACTTATCATACTTATCTAAATCAATCGCTTTATTAGTGCCTTCGCCCACTTCTCTAAAGGTAATTTCTCTTAACCTCCCAATTTCGTGCAACAAATTAGGAATCTGTTTTGCATTTGCAAAAAAGACTTCATAATTTTTACTTTCTAATAACCTGCCATTATTTTCACGTAACACATCTACCTCTTTTATAAAAGAATCTACATTTTTTTGAGGCGTAATTTTCTTAGCAAATTTTTTAATTTTTATTTTTTCTGTTGATAAAATTGTGTGTTTTTTCTCGAAAGGATTAGCCAACATATAGGTTTTTTTCCTAATAAAATCAGAAAATGCAGTAATGTCTTTAAACTCATCTTGATCTTTTATAGAAATCGGTTTCCCAATTCTAACTTTTATTATTTTACCTTCTTGAGAAATAACTTCGGATGGTAATTTTGCAGTTCTTAGCGTTCCTGAAATTTTAGATAAAAAGTAGAAAAAACGGCTATTTTTAGCATGAAAATAAATAGGAATTACAGGAACATTCGCTTTCTTTATTAAACGTACTGCACCTTCTTCCCAAGGTTTATCTACCTTTAGTTTTCCGTCTTTATAGGTGGATACTTCTCCTGCTGGGAAAATACCTAAAGGTTTCCCTTCTTTTAAATGTAGTAATGCATTTTTAATTCCTGCTACACTCGATTTTGCATCCTTTCTGTTTTCAAAAGGATTTACAGGCATTACATAGGGCTTTAATGGCTCAATTCTATGGAGTAAAAAATTGGCAATAATTTTATAATCTGCTCTTTTTTCTATCAACAATTTCAACAATAAAATACCATCTATACCCCCTAATGGATGATTAGAAATGGTAATAAAAGCACCCTCTTTTGGAATTCTTTTTAGATCTTTCTCTGGGATTTCAAACTTGATATTACAATCGTCTAAAACACCATTTAAAAAATCTAAATCAGATTTATCTTTGTTGTTATTGTAAATTTTGTTTAAAACAGATATTCGTAAAATTTTAACAAGCAACCACCCTACAAACGTTCCCAAAAAACCAAGTTTCTGTAAACCAATTACTTGTGAAATTTCTTTAGCTGTTACTAATGCCATAAACTTTCGTTAAAACCGAAAGACAAACATAGTGAAAAAAACGAAATAGAGATTTTTTTAATTAGGATTAACAACAATTTGTGAAGTCTCTTTATTTACTTGCGTTAGCAAAGATTGTCCTTTTGCCTCAATAGTTTGAATGGCTTTTTCATCAAAATGACGCACAGTATATAAATCTACTGCTTTCTGCACATCAATTTTAAATTCCTTTTTCAATTCGTTGTAAAACGCATCAAAATTATTGAATTTATCATCAATACAAACCGAAAAACTAATGGCAGAATTCTGAATTACATTTACTTTTAGCTGATAGTCGTGTAGCTTTTGAAAGATAAAACTGATGTTATTTTCTACCATAAAAGAGAAATCTAAGGCAGCAATAGACACCAAAATTTGGTTTTTCTTTACAATAAAACAAGGAATATAAGGCACTAACCGTGTACCTTTTGTAACTTTAGTACCTGTTTCTTTAGGGTTTACAAAAGAGCGTACCAACAACGGAATTTCTTTTCTTTCTAAAGGTTGTAAGGTTTTTGGGTGAATCACAGAAGCTCCGTAAAACGCCATTTCAATAGCCTCTTCATAAGAAATTTGTTCTAATAAAGTAGTCTCAGAAAACACTCTTGGATCTGCGTTTAAAACACCCGGAACATCTTTCCAAATCGTTACACTTTCTGCATTTAAGCAATAGGCAAAAATACCAGCTGTATAATCTGAACCTTCTCTTCCTAAAGTGGTGGTGTTTTCTGTATCATTAGCGGCAATAAAACCTTGGGTAATATTTACTTTTGTTGCATCTACTTTTTGACTGATAATTTCTTCTGTAAGTTGCCAATCTACTTTTGCATCTCTGTAATTGCTGTCTGTTTTTATGTAGTTTCTTACATCAAACCAAACATTTTCTTGGCCTAATTTTGCCAAATATGCGCTTACAATTTTGGTTGATAATAATTCTCCAAAACAAATAATTTGGTCATATACATAGTTGAATCTTCGAGACGTATTTCTAGACAAAAACCAGCCTAATTCTCCAAAAAGGATATCAATATCTTTGTAAATCTCATCATCTTTATCAAAAAGGGTACTCATAATTTTTTTATGATACTCTTCTATAAAATTTAATTTTTCAGGTAAGTTTTCTGCTTTATTATAGTAAGCATCTACCACATCTTCAAAAGCATTTGTCATTTTTCCCATTGCAGAAATTACCACTAAAGTATTTTTAGCACCTTCGTTTTTTATAATATTTGCAACATTTTTTACGCTTTCTGCATCTTTAACGGATGCCCCACCAAACTTAAAAATCTTCATTCACTAAAGTATTAATTCATTCACTAAACTTTATTACGATCTTAAAACAGCGTAATAAAAACTTAATTTCTGTATCTAAAAACAGGATAAACTTCGCCTTTTGTAAAGTCGGTTTTATCATTTGGTAGTTGTATAAAAGCATCTGCATTTACCAAACTTGCTAAATCTCCAGAACCATTTCCTGTTACAGGAACTGCCTTTAATTGCCCCAATTTATACACCAATTTTACTTGTAAAAAGTAAACCAAATTAGGTGTAAACGCAATATCTGAATCTAAAATTGCAGTTTCTTCTTTTACAATTAAGCCCACTGATTTTTGATACCAAGCGCAAAAATACACCAAACAATTTACAAAAGTAGAGATTGGGTTTCCTGGAAAAGCAAAAATAACAGCTTGTCTTTTATTGTTATTTTTTTCAATTTCATTGCTATTGTTTTGACTAACATCTTCTGTATTAAAAGTACCAAACCAAAAGGGTTTTCCGGGTCTTTGTGCAACTTTATGAAACCCTTTTTCGACGCCTAATTCTTCTAAAACTTCAGGTAAAAAGTCATATTTTCCTTTGCTTACTGCTCCACTAAAAAGCAGTACGTCATGCACTTCTAAATAGGTTTTAATTTTAGATTTTAAAATAGGTTTATCGTCGGTAATATGATCTGTTTCAGACGGAATTTGTAAACCTGCTAACAAAGACACCAACGTAAATACGTTACTTCTTCTAATTTGATGTGCTTCTGGAGTTTCATCTACAGCAACCAATTCGTCACCTGTAGAAATAATCATTACTTTTGGCTGTTTCGCAACTTTTACCATTGATTTACCAACCGTAGCTAAAACCCCAATTTCTGCAGCAGAAATTATTTTATTTTGATGAATTAATACATCTCCAATTTTTCCATCTTTTCCTTTTTGATGAACATTCTGGTCTTTATTTATCGTTTTAATATTGATATTTGCAATTCCGTTTTCGACAGTAATATCTTCATAACGAATTACAGCATTTGCATTTTTTGGCAACACAGCACCTGTCATCACCTCAATACAATTTTGTGGGTTTTTTAATGTAATTTGCTCACTCCCTGCAGGTTGAATTCCCTCAACCTTAAAACTTCTTTGTCCGTTTTTGAATGATGTAAAATCGATTGCAATTCCATCCATAGAAACCCTATTAAATGGCGGAAAATCTCTATCTGCTCTAATATCTTCTTTTAAGATTCTACCCACAGATTTTAGAAACGGAACTTGTTCAACTCCAAAATCTTGTATTGAATTTAAAATGATAGAATTTGCTTCTTGTACTGAAATCATTTTAATTGTGTAATTGTTTATTTGTTGAATTGTGTAATTGAAAATGTTTTATGTAAACAATTACACAGTTACACTTTTTTTACCCTCCAATTGTACTCATACTTTCAGAAGCTCCACCATCCTTTCTATTTGCTTCTGCTATAAAACCGTTTTCTGGTTTTTCTTTTATCAAACTTAAAAAAAGTGCTTTTAAGTCGTCATTAGAAGCACCATTTCTTATAAAATCTCGCAAATTAAAAACGCCATCATCAAACAAACAATTTTTAAAAGTACCTGTACTTGTTATTCTAATTCGGTTACAATCGTTGCAAATAGTTCTTGTAAATGCAGGAATAATTCCTACCGTTCCTAAATGATTATCAATAGCATAATTTCTAGACGTTGATGATTTTTCTGACTGAATTTCTTTTACATCAAACTCGGTTTTTATTTCTTCTAAAATCTTTCTAAAAGTCCAATTTTCTTGCATTTCTCGTTGCCCTTTTCCGTTAAAAGGCATTTCTTCTATAAACCTTACTGCAACATTTTTATCTTTGGTTAATCTTACAAAATCTGTAATTTCATCAGTATTAAAACCAGATTGTACAACTACATTTAGTTTTAAATTTAAACTGCTTTTTTCGAGCAGTTCAAAGGTTTTGTATACTTCTGGATACACATCTCTACGTGTAATTTTGGCAAACTTTTCTCGGTTTAAACTATCAATACTTAAATTGATGTTTTTTACTTTTTTAAGCTGCTCAATTTTATTAATATGATGCGAAATCAAGGCGCCATTTGTGGTGATATTTATGGCATCTAACAGGTCGTTATAAGACAACATTTCTAAAAAACCGACAAAATCTTTACGCACAAAAGGTTCACCACCCGTTAAACGTACTTTTTTAACGCCTAATTCTGTTAGTACGCGAATTAAACGATACATTTCTTTAAACGTAAGCAATTCTTGCTTGGGCACAATATCAATTCCATGAGCAGGCATACAATATTGGCAACGTAAGTTACAACGATCTGTAACTGCCAAACGAACGTATTCTATTTGTCTTCCAAAACTGTCTATTAATTTACTCATTTAATTGGGTAGTTTTTTACTTACCAGCCCATATACAAAAGCACCAATTAATGCTGATAAAAGCAAAATCATAGCTGGCACTAACTCAAAGCCTAACATTACAAAAATGGGCCCTGCACATGCTCCAGAAATTCCCCATCCTAAGCCAAAAAAAGTACCTCCTACTAACGTTCTTATAAACCCTTTTTTCTTGGGAGTTGGGTGTATTTTATTGCCAAATCTGTCTTTAATTTTGCCACTTTTAAAAAGTTGCATAAAAACAAGAGAAACTAAGACTGCGCCTCCTATAATTCCAAACATATGAAAGGATTGAAAGCGAAACATTTCATAATATCGAAACCAAGAAATTGCCTCTGTTTTGCTTAATACAATTGCAAAAAATATACCTAAAAGTAAAAATCTAACGTTTTTCATTTTAAAAAATTAAAGGGATGATAAACCAAGCTGCAATAATTCCTCCTATAAAGAATCCAATAACCGCCAATAAAGAAGGCAGTTGCAAGCTACTTAAACCTGTTATTGCATGGCCAGAAGTGCAACCTCCTGCATAACGAGTTCCAAAACCAACTAAAAAACCAGAAAGTACTAAAATGATGATTCCTTTTATAGAAAGTGCAGATTCTAGGCTAAAAATTTCACTTGGAAAAAAGCTTTCAGCCACATTTTTAAAACCAATTTCTTGCAATTCTTGTATCGTTTTTGGATTCAAATTTACACTTTGATCTGGAATTAAAAATTGAGATGAAATAATACCTCCAATAATTAAACCTACTACAAAAAGTAGCGCAAAATCGCGTTCTTTCCAATCTTTTTTAAAGTAGTCCGAAATTTTTCCTGCACCAGATATGGTACAAATTGTTTCGAAATTTGATGAAATTCCGAAATTTTTACCAAAATAAAAGTACAGCAATAACGTTATTGCAATTAAAGGGCCTCCTACATACCAAGGCCAAGGTTGTAATATAAAATCCATAACTACAATTGAGTTTTTAAATAATTCATAATTAATTTTGTCGCTCCTAAATTATCTTCAATATATTTTTTGTTGATAATACCTGTTAGATTTCTATAGTTTTCGTCGTTTTTTAAATTGATAAAATTTGCCGAAAATTCTTCTTGATTACCAATAGAAATACAACCACCAATTTTTACCAAATCTATAGCTTCCTGAAATTTGTTGTATTTGTTTCCTATAACTACAGGAATTCCAAAAGTTGCAGGTTCTAAAATATTATGCAAGCCTGTTTTTAAACCTCCACCAACATAAGCCACATCTGCAGCAGCATAGATTTTAGTTAGAATTCCAATCGTATCAATAATAAAAACTTGGTATTCTTTTAAATCTTTACCTTCTTTGGTAGAGTATAAAACTGTTTTTTTGCTGATGTTATTTTTCAATTCTAAAATAGCATCACTTTTAATATTATGTGGTGCAATAATAAACTTTTCATCTTCTGAAGCTTTATTATTCATATAATTAATTAATAATGCCTCGTCTTCTTGCCAAGTGCTTCCGGCAACTACTGTGTATGTATTGTCTCTAAAATCTTCGATAAAATCAAGTACATTGTCTTGTTCTAGAATTTTAGAAACACGATCAAAACGTGTATCTCCTGCCACAGTTACATTTTTAAAGTTGATAGAATTTAGTAATTCTTTAGAACTGTAATTCTGTACAAAGAAGTGATGAAAAGCTTTTAAAGATTCGCGCATAAAACCTCCATAACTTTTAAAAAATAATTGGTTTTCTCTTAAAATTCCTGAGACTAAAATTGTCGGAATTTCTTTTCGTTTTAATTCATTTAAAAGATTAGGCCAAAATTCATATTTTATAAAAATTGCCATTTTAGGATTTACAACTTCTATAAATCTTTCTGCATTCGATTTCGAATCTAAAGGCAAATAACAAATTACATCTGCTAAAGGATAGTTTTTTCTGATTTCGTAACCAGATGGAGAAAAAAATGTAACGAGTATTTTATGATTGATGTACTTCTTTTTAAGCTCCTCAATAATAGGTCTTGCTTGCTCAAATTCTCCTAAAGAAGCTGCGTGAAACCAAATTGTTTGCTGATTTTTTAATGGAGCAATTAATGCAAAAGTATCTTTTCTTCCATCAACAAAAAGTTTAATTTTTTTATTGAATTTTGCAATGACAAATAGTAGTATTTGTGCTTTAAAAATTAGTATGTTATAGAGTACATTCACAGGTTGTAAAAGTACAAAATAGATGTTGCAAAGTTTCATAAAAAAAACTACTCATTTCTGAGTAGCTATTAAAGTTACAAAACTTTAAATTATAATATCCCCCAACATTATATTTAAATAATTGTATTGACCTAGTAAATATAGAGTAAAATGTTCTCTTGTAAAAAAAAATGTTCTAAAACACATTTATAGTGTTCTTAAAACTAGAATACATTATAAATTTATACTTTTTAAAACATTATCTCTATATTTTTTTCCTATAGGAATCGTATAATCAGATATTTGAAGGCTATTTTTATCGACTTTAGTTATATAAGTTCTATTTACAATATAACCTCTTTGAGTTCTTATAAAATTATGATTTAGTTTTTCTTTAATTTCATTAAGGCTGGTTCTAGAAACTAATTTTTTATGCTCTTTGCAATGAATTTCTATATAAATATGATCACTTTTTATGAATAAAATTTTCTCAAAATAAACTTTACTAAAACTACTTTTTTGCTTCACAAAAAAGAAATTTATTATTTCTGAATTATTAGTATTTGTGTTTAACTTCGAAAAATTATGAATCGCGATTTCTATAGATGTAAATAACTCATTTTTAGAAAAAGGCTTTACCAAGTATGCATAGGGCGCAACCATTTTGGCCTTATTAAAGGTATTAAAATCTACATTTGCGGTTAAAAAAATGAATGGAAAATTGTACGCTTCATTTATTTTTTCTGCTAAATCTATCCCTGTTTTTTTTCCTGAAAGTTGAATATCTAAAATTGCTATATCTGGTGTTTTCTTTTCTATAATAGCTATAGCTTCAGAAAAATTTAAAGCGGGCTCAAAAACATCATAACCTATGCTTTGTAGCGATTTACAGATATTATCTGCAATGATTATTTCGTCTTCAACAACTAAAACCTTTATTTTACTCATAAACCTTTACTATGCCTCTAAATTATTTCTTTTCTTGTTTTGGTGTCTTTAAATAGAATTTGAAATTTTGCTCCAGATTCATTCGTTATTTTTAAACCTCCTTGTAATTGCCTTACTAATCTTTCTACAAGCTTAAGACCTGAAGTTTCTGTATCTTGTAAATTAAACTCTTCTTTTAACCCTAATCCATTATCTTTAACTATTAGCTCATAATTTTCTTGAGATATTTTTGATAAAGAAATATAAAGATTATTATTATTGTTTTTAATTGCATATTTAAACGAATTTGTAATTAGCTCATTTAAAATTAACGCTAAAGGAATTGCCGTATCTACATCAAAATAAACTTCTTTTACGTTTATATCTAATTTTAGGTTCTCATCATATTTGTATAAAACAGCGAGTTCTTTTACTAATAAGTTTATGAATTCATCAAATTTAATAAGTCCAGATTCGTTTCTATATAATTTCTGATGAATTAAAGACATCGATTTTATTCTACTTTTTCCTTTTTCTAAAAGATCTATAACATTCTGGTCTTCGATTTCTTGAGTTTGTAACTCAAGTAAACTCGTTATTAATTGAAAATTATTTTTTACACGATGGTGCATTTCTTTAATAAGCAATTCTTTTTCTTTAAGTGCTATTTTTACTAAATTATTTTTTTTAGTTAATTGATGTGATTGTTTTCTTAATTTTCTTAATACTAAAATTGTAATTATCATAATAACAAAACTGAGTACAGCTATAATAAGATATAATCTTGTTTTTTCTTTTTCGAATACAAGTTTTTTTTCTGTTTCTTTAACTGCTTGTGCTGTTTTAAAATTAGCTAGAGAATTAGAGAGTTCTTCCGAATAAATTTTTTGATTCAGTTTTACCGATTTATCTTTATATTCTATTGCTTTTTTATAAAAACCATAGTTTTCTAAAACGTTAGAACAATCTCCATAGAACCTAAATAAATCATTAGAAGATAATTTTTGGCTTAAAACTTCAAATTTTGTTATTAATTCAGCTATATTTTTGACTTCAAATCTTTGTAAAATCTCTTTTTTAAATGATGATGTTTTTTCTAATCTATTAATTAATTTTAAATAGAAACCATAGGTGTACATTCTTGTGTCATCATCAGCATTTAAAATATCAATAAGTGCTATGGCTCTTTTATTATTACCACCCTTAAATATATATGCATCTACTAAATGCTCTAGTGTAGCGTGGTAATAAACACTTTTTTTAGACAGTTGTTTTTCTATTTCTAAACTTTCTTCACTAACTTTTATGTATTCATCTAATTTTCTTTCTAGTACTAAAAAATCTGATAAATGATATAAAAAAGTAATTTCTAATTCCTTATCATTAAGTGCTCTAGCCGTATCTAAACTTTTTAAACAGAGCTCTTTTCCTTTTTTTACATCCTTTTCGATTAAATACATTACTATGGGATGTGTATTAATTTTTATTTTAGCCCGTTTTACATCTTTATCAGAGTCTTTGAATTTATTAATGTAATTCTCTAATTTTTTCTGTTCTAAAGAGGCTTTATCTAAACTAACTTCATCTCTCAATTTTGATACTTGTGTCCATTTAATTTTTACATACTCTAAATTTATCTTTTTTTGATTAATGGGTTGTTTTACGCGACTGTTTATAAAATCTGAAACCTTTTCAAAATTTATTAAGCGTCTGTTGCCAATTTTAGAAACAAAAGAATAAAAATCTGAATATGAAATTTCTTGATTGTTAATGAGGTTATTGTAAATTTCTGTATCCGCATCATTTTCTATTTGTTTTAAATAGTGTCGTACAGAATCGGTTTTATTTTCTAAAATATATTTTTCAATTTTAGTTTTTATTTTTTCATTTGATAAGGTAATTTGTGCAGAAGTATATGCTGAGAAAAGAAATAAAAAAAGCTGTACTAGTAACTTCATCTTTAGGGGGTTTAAAAATTAAATATACGAAATGTTTTTTTACTTTTAAAAAACAAAAAAACGCCCAAACAACAATTGTTTGGGCGTCTGTAAACTTAGACTTTTAAAACTTAATTTATTTAAGCCTCAAATGGAGTAACAGATACATAAGATCTGTTATCTCTTTTCTTACGGAATTCTACAACACCGTCAACTTTTGCATGTAAAGTATGATCTTTACCCATGTAAACGTTTTCTCCTGGATTGTGAGTTGTTCCTCTTTGACGAACAATAATATTACCTGCAATTGCAGCTTGTCCTCCAAATATTTTTACACCTAGACGTTTCGATTCTGATTCTCTACCATTCTTCGAACTACCTACTCCTTTTTTATGTGCCATGCTCTTATGGTTTTAAAATTGAAATTTTTATTTAGTTAAAGCTTCTATTAATTCTGCTTTCTTTAAAGAAGTATATCCTGAGACACCTTGTTCTTTAGCCGCAGCTTTTAATTCTGCAACAGTCATAGAACTATAATCTGTTGTAGCTTCTTCTTTTACTTCAGCTTTAGGAGCAGCCTCTTTAGCAGGAGCAGCTTCTTTTTTAACTGATTTTTTAGCACCAGTAGCAGCAATAGATTCAATCTGAATCTCACTTAAATACTGTCTGTGTCCATTTTTCTTTTGATATCCTTTTCTTCTTTTCTTTTTGAAAACGATAACTTTATCACCTTTTAAGTGACTTAAGATTTGAGCTGTTACTGAAGCTCCTTCTATAGCTGGGGCGCCAATAGTTACATTACCAGCGTTATCAAGTAAAAGAACATTGTCAAAAGTTACTTTTGATCCTTCCTCTCCTTGTAAACGATGAACGTATACTTTTTGGTCTTTTGCTACTTTAAATTGCTGCCCTGCTATCTCTACGATTGCGTACATACTAATTAGTTTTGCGTATTTGTTGATATTAATGCACTTAACTTACTGAAAATGCGGATGCAAATATACATATTTTTTACTATTTAACAATAGTGCTTTTCATAAATATTTCTTATCTAAAAAATAGAGAGAATAGTTATTTTTAACGATTATTTTAACATTTCCTTTATTATTTTTGAGACTTGACTTTTTATTCTTTTTTTTGTTACAAAACACAAAAAAATACGTCAAACAGAAACACAAATTATAAACTAAATAAAAATCAATGAAGAAAATTATTTTATCTCTTGCTTCGGCTGTATTATTTGCTTTTTCAGCAAATGCACAAAAAGTAGAGTTCGAAGAGTATGACTTAAGTAATGGTATGCATGTAATTTTGCATCAAGATGATTCTGCACCTTTGGTTACAGTAGAAGTTATGTATCATGTAGGGTCGAAAGATGAAGAAGATGGTAAAACAGGAATGGCTCATTTTTACGAACATTTACTATTTACTGGAACCAAAAATATTCCAAGAGGAAAATGGGACGAAATTCAATCTTCTAGAGGCGGATCAGGAAATGCAAGTACCAGTTGGGATAGAACTAATTATTATCAAACATATCCATCAAACGAATTAGAATTAGCTTTATGGATGGAATCTGAAAGACTACTTCATCCAATTATTGATCAGAAAGCAGTCGACACTCAAAACGAAGTTGTAAAAGAAGAAAAAAAACTACGTATGGATAATGCTCCTTATGGAAAAGTTATTTACGGTGATGTTTACAAACATATTTTTGATGATCATAATTATGGACGACCATTAATTGGTTATATCAAAGATTTGGATGCAGCTAAACTTGAAGAATTTGAAGCTTTTTATATGAAGTGGTATATGCCAAATAATGCAGTTTTAGTAGTTGCTGGAGATTTTAATAAAAAAGAAGCAAAAACTTGGATTAGCGATTATTTTGCTGCAATTCCTAAAAGAGAAGCTCCAAAAAGAGTGAAAATTATTGAAAAAGAAAGAACGTCAGAAAAAAGAGTGAATGAGTATGATGCTAATATTCAATTACCTTTAATTGGTATGGGCTTTAAAACACCTTCTTTTAAAGAAAGAGATGCAAAAGTTTTAGATGTAATCTCAACTATTTTAAGTGATGGAAAAAGCTCTCGATTGTACAAAAAATTGGTAGACGATAAAAAAATGGCATTACAAGCTTTTTCATTTTCTAGACCTTTAGAAGATTACAGCGTGTATTTAATTGGTTCTATTTTAGCGCAAGGAACCTCTGCTGACGATTTAATTAAAGAGGTTGATGAAGAAATAGTAAAACTACAAACAGAATTAATTTCTGATGAAGATTTGCAAAAAGTTCGTAACAAGTTCGAAAATCAATTTGTGGCTTCAAATTCAAGTATTAGAGGTGTTGCAACTACATTGGCTACAAATTATTTATTGGCTGGAGATACTAATAGAATTAATAAAGAATTAGAAATTATTAACTCTATTACCAAAGAAGAGATAAGAGCCGTTGCTAAAAAATATTTAGCAAAAGACAGACGTGTGATTATGGATTACTTACCAGAATCTCAAAAGAAATAATCAAACAAAAAGAAAAATAATGAAGACAAAAATATATTCCGTTATAACACTATTATTTCTATCGTTAAGTATTTATGCTCAAGTAGATAGAACAAAAATACCAGAATCTGGTCCAGCTCCTAAGATAAATATAGGCACTCCAGAAAAATTTACCTTACCAAATGGATTACAAGTTTTGGTAGTAGAAAATCACAAATTACCAAGAGTTTCGGTAACATTAGACATCGACAATCCACCATCTGCAAAAGGTGAAAAAAAAGGAGTTGAAGGTTTTGTTGGTAGCATGTTAGGAACAGGAACTACAACAATATCAAAAGAAAAATATGATAACGAAGTAGATTATTTAGGAGCTAACATCGGTTTTGGCTCTGAGAGTGCATTTGCTAGTTCATTGTCTAAATACTTTCCAAGAATTTTAGAATTAATGGCAGATGCTGCTTTTAATCCTGTTTTTACACAAGAAGAGTTTGATAAGCAAATGAAACAAGCTTTAGATGGTATTAAAAACTCAGAAAGTAGTGTGTCTGCAATTGCTGGTAGAGTTAATCGTTTATTAACTTATGGAAAAAATCATCCTTATGGAGAGTTTACTTCAGAAAAAACCTTAAAAAACATCACTTTACAAGATGTTAAAGATTACTATGGTAAAGTTTTTAAACCTAATAACGCATATTTAGTTGTTATTGGAGATGTAGATTTTAAAACCGTAAAAAAACAAATTACAACTTTATTTAGTGATTGGAAAAAAGCGGATGAAACTGCTCAAAACTTTGATCCTTTACCAGAAGTAAAAAACCCATATACTACAGAAATTAACTTTATTAATATGCCTAGTGCAGTGCAAACAGAAATATCTGTTGTAAATGCCGTAAATCTTAAAATGAATGATAAAGATTACTTTGCAGCATTACTAGCCAATCAAATTCTTGGTGGTGGATCTACTGGAATGTTAGCTAAAAACATACGTGAAGATAAAGGTTATACCTATTCTACTGGGTCAGGAATTTCTGCAAGCAGATATGCAAGCAGATTTATTGCTTCTGGATCAGTAAGAAATATTGTAACAGATAGTGCTGTGGTTGAGTTTATGAAAGAAATTAATAAAATTCGATACAAAAAATCAAAACCAGAAGATTTAGCTATTGCAAAGGCAAAATATGTGGGTAGTTTTATAAAAAATGTAGAAAACCCAAGAACAATAGCTGGTTATGCATTAAATATTTTACAAAATGATTTGCCTGCAGATTATTATGAAAATTACCTTAAAAATATAAAAGCAGTTACTTTAGAAGATGTTCAAAATGCAGCGATTAAATATTTTAGAGGAGATAAAGCAAGAATTGTAATTACAGGAAAAGCAATTGATGTTTTAGACAATCTAGAAAAAACAGACTATGTAATTAAATATTTTGATAAAGAAGGAAACCCAACAGAAAAACCACCAATGACAATGCCAATTCCAGAAGGAATGACTGCAGCAAGCGTTGTTGACAATTACATTGAAGCTATTGGAGGAAAAGATAAAGTAATGACTGTAAAATCTGTAATGACAGTTGCAAACGCAACAATTCAAGGTACTCCTTTAGTGATGACTCAAAAAATGGCTGCTCCTAACAAATCTTCATTAGTAGTTACAGTTATGGGTAATGCAATGCAAAGAGTAATTTTTGACGGTACTACTGGTTATCAAGAAGTACAGGGTAGAAAAATGGATATGCAGCCTACACAAATTGAAGAAGCTAAAGCGAGTGCACAACCCTTTACAGATATGACCTATACATCAGGAACTTTAGACAGAATTGAACCAATTGATGGTGTTAATTTCTACGTGATAAAAAATGGAGATACCGAAATTTTTTACGATATGAAAACAGGTTTAAAATCTCAAGAAATTAAAACTGTTAAAACACCTAATGGAGATGTACAAGTACCAACAACTTTTAGCGATTATAAAGAAGTAAATGGTATTTTATTCCCTCACGCAATAGGCACAAAATCTGGACCAATGGATTTAAAATTTGAAGTATCTGAAATTAAAATAAATGAAGGTGTTTCTGACGAAGATTTTAAATAATTTTTTCTAAAAAACAAATACAATATCAAAGAGTCATACTGAAAAGTTTGGCTCTTTTTCATTTTTTAAAACTCACTTCTTTTTGTTAACCAAATAGACGCCTAGTAAAATAATTGTGCCACCAAAAAGTTGAATTAAGCTAAATTCTTCTCCATCAACAGCACCCCAAAAAACAGCAACTATAGGAATTAAATACGTTACAGATGATGAAAAAATAGGGGTAGAAATCTGCACTAATTTATTATACATAATTTTAGCCAAACCCGTACCAAAAATAGCTAAAACAGCTACATAACCTAAAGCTATGAATCCTTCTTTATCGTAAACATAATCACTAAAAAAACCTGTAGCATACAAAACTAGTATTGCCGGAACAAAAATCAATAAAAAATTACCAGTAACAATAGCTCTTGGTTTTAAATCGTATAAATATTTTTTTACCATATTTACATTTAAAGCATAACCCAAAGAGGCTATCAAAACAAAAATAGAATACCAATAATTTTGATTTTCATTTAAAGATGCACCGTGTAAAATTAAAATCCCACAACCTATTAAACCTATTAGAATTCCATAAAATTGAATTCTTTTAAACGAAAAGCCAAAGAGCACTGCACCAAAAATAAGGGTATTAAATGGTGTAAAAGAATTTAAGATAGATACTACTGCACTGTCTATTTGGTCTACAGAAAATGCAAATAAAAAAACAGGAAAAAAACTCGCTGCAAAAGCTGTAAAAGTGATGTATTTCCAATGTTTCTTTTTAATTTGTTTTATGGATGGTGCTGATGTTGAAAATAGAAAAATTCCTGTAAAAATAATTCGTAAAGCACCTAATTGAATAGGCGTTAAACCAATCAATGCCTTTTTCATCAAAATAAAAGAACTGCCCCAAACTAAAGCTAGTAAAACTAAATACAACCATTTTTGCTGTTGATTATTCATTTCTATTGCATTTTTTATGCTTACCTTGGTTTAATAATTTAAATTTCAGTTAATTTTTGCGCAAAAATGTGACAATTATTTAGATAGACGCCTTATTATTAATAAATTTGTAACATAACTTTATAACCTTATCTAATGAAAACTAAAAAAATATTATTTGCCATAGCTATAGCTTGTTTTGTTCTTACAGGATGTAAAACGGAATCAAAAAAAGAAATTAAAAAAGAAACTATTGCCCTTGCTATTTCTGGTATGACTTGCGAAATTGGTTGTGCAAAAACCATTCAATCTAAATTATCAAAAAAAGAAGGTGTTATAGATGCCAAAGTTATTTTTACAGACAGCATTGCCAATATTCAATTTGATGCAAATACAACCTCTAAAAAAGATTTAATTGCTTTTGTTGATGGTATTGCAGGAGGCGAAATGTATAAAGCTTCTGAAACTTCGAAAAAAGCACATACTTGTTCTGCTGAGTGCAAAGACAAATGTGAAATGAAAGAAAGTAAAATGACTTGCAAAGAAGATTGTACTATGGCTTGCTGTAAAGACAAAAAAGCATAATTAACATACTTTATACCATAAAAGAGCAGGCCTCAAAAGCTTGCTCTTTTTTATTTAAACAAAATAGTGTGTTTAAGCAAAAGAATCGACCTACATTTGTACCCTATTTAGAAGCAATATATTTATTTGTTTCTTAAAATTTATTTATGACATTTAAATCTTTGGGCTTATCTGAAGCCTTTATAAAAGCAGTAGAAGAAAAAGGATACACTACTCCATCTCCTATTCAACAAAAAGCAATTCCACATATTTTAGCAGGAAAAGATGTTTTAGCATCTGCACAAACAGGTACAGGAAAAACAGCAGGTTTTACCTTACCCATTTTACAATACTTAACAGAAACGAAGCATCCAAAATTTAGACCTTTACGTGCTTTAGTTTTAACACCTACAAGAGAACTCGCAGCGCAAGTTTATGACAATGTTAGAGAATACAGTAAATATGTAAATATAAAATCTGCGGTTGTTTTTGGTGGCGTAAAAGCGGCTTCACAAATAAAAACATTAAAACAAGGTGTAGACATTTTAGTAGCTACTCCTGGCAGACTATTAGATTTGCACGATCAAAACGCAGTTTCTTTTAAACGTATTGATGTTTTAATTTTAGATGAAGCTGATAGAATGTTAGATATGGGTTTTGCTAGAGACTTAAATAAGATCATTAGCTTTATGCCTACAAAACGTCAAAACTTGATGTTTTCTGCAACCTTTTCTAAAGAGATAAAAAAATTAGCAGAAGGTATTTTAAGAAATCCTGTTTCTGTAGAAGCAGAGCCTCAAAACTCTACTGCTAAGAAAGTAACTCATAAAGTGTATAAGATTGATAAAAACAAAAAGACTGAGTTTACGATAAAGTTAATAAAAGACGGAAACTGGAATCAAGTTTTAGTTTTTACACGAACAAAACATGGTGCAAATAAACTTACAGAAAAACTAATAAAAGCAGGGATTTCTGCTGCTGCTATTCACGGCAATAAAAGTCAAGGAGCAAGAACAAAAGCGTTAAAAAATTTTAAAGACAATACCATTAAAATATTAGTTGCAACAGATATTGCAGCACGTGGTTTAGACATCCCTTTATTACCACACGTAATTAATTTTGAGTTGCCAAATGTACCCGAAGATTATGTACATAGAATTGGTAGAACAGGTAGAGCTGGAGCTGCAGGAGAAGCAATTTCTTTAGTTTGTAGTGAGGAAACTGAATATCAAAATGAAATTGAAAAGATTCTTAATGAAAAATTAAAATCTTCTATTGTAGAAGGTTTTGAACCTACAGACACTGCACCTCCAAAAAGAGCAGCATCACAAAGTAAAGGTGCTTTTGGAAAGAAAAATAAAGGTAGAGGTTCAGCTTCATCAGAAGGAAGTAAACCTAAAAGAAAGCCTCATTTTAAAGGAAATAAACCTGCAGGAGCTACTTCTGGACGTGGAAGAACTGGTGCTCCTAAAAAGAAGCGGTATTAAAATTCATCAATAGATTTTAATTTATGTTGTTCTTGGCGATTTTTATTTCGTTTTAAGGTGCTATTTATTATGCTTACATTTGAGTTATAAATAGAATTCAACATGAAATACCAACCAATAAACTCAGCTCTTTTTATAAAAAATCGCAAAAACTTTATGGCGCAAATGAAGCCAAAAAGCCTTGCTGTTTTTAACTCAAATGATATTTACCCAATAAGTGCAGATAGTACAATGCCTTTTGAGCAACATAGAGATATTTTTTATTTAAGTGGTGTAGATCAAGAAGAAAGTATTTTATTGTTGTTTCCTGATTGCCCAAATGAATATTTGCGCGAAGTATTATTTGTACGTGAAACCAATGCTCATATTGCAGTTTGGGAAGGTGAAAAATTAACCAAAGAAGCCGCTTTTAAAACAGCTGGAATAAGAACAGTTTATTGGTTGCAAGACTTAGAAAAAGTACTTTTTGAAATGAGTGCTTATGCAGATACATTTTACATCAACACCAACGAACATTACAGAGCTGCTGTAGAAAGCGAAACTAGAGAAGACAGATTTACCAAATGGCTGTTGGCAAAATATCCTGCACATACTGTGGCAAAAAGCAATCCTATTTTACAGCGTTTGCGTTCAATAAAAGACAAAATTGAATTGGATTTAATGCAACACGCTTGTAATATTACAGAAAAAGGTTTTAGGCGTATTCTAAATTTTGTAAAACCCAACGTATGGGAATACGAAATTGAAGCAGAACTAGTACATGAGTTTTTAAGAAATAGATCTAAAGGTTTTGCATACACACCAATTATAGCTTCAGGAAATAATGCAAATGTATTGCATTACATAGAAAACAATAAACAATGTAAAAGTGGCGATTTAATTTTATTTGATATCGCAGCAGAATATGCAAATTATAAAAGTGATTTAAGCAGAACAATACCTGTTTCTGGTCGTTTTTCAGATAGACAAAAAGCAGTTTATAATACCGTACATCATGTTAAAAACGAAGCTACAAAAATGTTGGTTCCAGGTGTTTTATGGAAACAGTATCATATTGAAGTCGGAAAAGTAATGACGTCTGAATTATTAAAATTAGGTTTATTAGATAAAGCTGATGTGCAAAATGAAGACCCAAATTGGCCAGCTTATAAAAAATATTTTATGCATGGCACGAGTCATCATATAGGTTTAGACACCCATGATTATGGTCTTTTACACGAACCCATGCAGGCAAATATGGTTTTTACAGTAGAACCAGGTATTTATATTCCTGATGAAGGTTTTGGTATTCGTTTAGAAGATGATGTTGTTATTCAAGAAAATGGAGAAGCTTTTAATTTGATGGGAAATATACCTATTGAAGCAGATGAAATAGAGCATTTAATGAATAGTTAAGTTTATTTCGAGTTATTTCAACTACGTTTTAACTTAAAAATATTCTTTATTAATTCATCAAGATTTTAATTTTTTGAAAGGAACGTCATTTCGACTGAAATGGAAAAATCCTACCATGAGGTTTCTAAACTAAATCAACCTCTTTAAACTAAAAACGTTGTATCAAACTTACGTTATTAAAATAATTACCGAACCTAATCTATATAGCGTTTATGTCATAATTTAAAAACAGGAAGCATTAGCTTTCCTTATTTTTTTCTTTAATCAAACTTAAAACAAGTGATACAAAACCAATAGCAATTACAATATATGAATTGGTATTGTCGTAATTTTTAGAAAGTTCTAGGGTATAAATTCCATATCCAATTAAAATAATCGCCAAGAATAGAAAAATACTTTTTAACGTTTTATTCATTTTTTACTTTTTAAGAAAGTTACAAAAAAACCACGCAAAATGCGTGGTTTATATTTTATAACAAAGCATTTAAAGATGCCTTACAAATCAAAACCAATATTAACGCCTAATTTGTTAGCAATAATTTTAGTAATTCTAGATTTTACTTCTGGTATTTTTACACTTTCTAAAACCGTATTTGCAAAAGCATACATTAATAACGCTTTACCCTCTTTCTGAGGAATTCCGCGTTGTTGCATGTAAAACAACGCATCATCATCTAATTGACCAATGGTGCAACCGTGAGAACATTTTACATCATCAGCAAAAATTTCTAACTGAGGTTTTGCATTCACAGTAGCTTTATCACTAATTAAAACATTATTGTTTTGTTGGTATGCGTTTGTTTTTTGAGCTTCTTTGTTTACCACAACTTTTCCGTTGAAAACTCCTGTGGAACGCTCATCATAAATTCCTTTGTAATCTTGATGACTCTCGCAATTTGGTTCAATATGATGCACTAAAGTATGATGATCTACATGTTGCTTGCCTTCTAGAATGGTAATTCCTTTTAAAACAGAATCAATATGTTCTCCATTTTGATAAAAGTTTAAGTTGTTTCTTGTAATATTTCCTCCAAAAGAAAACGTATGCACAGAAACAACACTATTCGATTTTTGATCAACGTATGTATTATCGACCAAAGAAGCATTTAAATCGTCATTTTGGATTTTATATACATCTACGTTTGCACTTTTAGCCGCATAAATTTCTGTAACCGAATTGGTTAACACTGCATTAGATGTTAAACTTTGATGACGCTCAATAATCTGAACGTGTGCATTTTCTTCAACTACAATTAAATTACGTGGTTGCACCATTGTCGCAGCTTCAGAACCTGTTGTAAAATTGATGATTTGTATTGGTTTTTCTACCTCAGTATTTCTAGGAATATGAATGTACGCACCCTCTGTAGCAAACGCAGTATTTAAAGAAGTTAAATTGTCTTGTTTTGCAACTTTATTGAAATATTGATTAATAACCGGCTTATATTTTGCGCTGTTTAAAGCAGAAGACATTAAACAAACATCATAATGTTGGTGTGTTGTTTGTGATAAAAAAGAGCTGTATTTTCCATCAATAAAAACAACTTTATAAGTGTCTATATCATGAATAAAATATTCTTTTACATCAGCCAATTCAACCGCTTTTTCTCTATCAGGAAATATGCTGTAATCATTCTTTAAAATACTATTTAAAGAGGTGTATTTCCAAGCCTCTAATTTCTTAGTAGGAAAACCTAATTTCTCAAAATTTTCTAAAGCTTTAGATCTAATTTCGTGAACATCAGAATTCATATCTACTCCATTTTCAAAAGCGACGTAAGATGATACTATTTTGTCTTTTAATTCCATTGTTGTTGTGTTTCAGGTTTAAAGTTTCTTTCGTTTCAAGTTGTGCTACTTGAACTTATTTCCTTTAAAATCCTTTTTATTGAGATAGTTAATAAAATTCGCTATCTTTTTACTTAAAATTTCACACTCGTTAACTAGTTTTTTTAATTTTTCTTCAGAAATATATTCTGAATCAAAAAGTCTGTAAGATTGTGAGCGTGTTTCTCCTGCAGAACCTTTTGCTATTGATAAATACTGTCTAAACTCTAAATTTCCATCTCTTTCAAAACCTTCTGCAATATTGTCCATCACAGAACCAGATGAAGCTTTTATTTGATCTTTAAATCGATAATCGCTTTTTAACTCTGTATTTTTAGAAATAAAGATAATTTGCTGAGATAATTTTCTAGCAAGTTGCCATATTTCTAAATCTTCGAATCTTTTGATGGTAGCCAAAACCTGAAACTTTAAACAATAGAAACAATTATTTTAAACTAACTCTTGCTTAAGCCAATCATACCCTTTTGCTTCTAACTCTAAAGCCAAAGAAGCATCACCAGTTTTTACAATTTTACCATCGTGCAAAACGTGCACAAAATCTGGCACGATATAATCTAACAAACGCTGATAGTGTGTAATTACAATTACAGCATTGTCTTTAGATTTTAATTTGTTAACTCCATTTGCAACAATTCGCAAAGCATCGATATCTAAACCAGAATCGGTTTCATCTAAGATGGCTAATTTTGGCTCTAACATTGCCATTTGAAAGATTTCGTTACGTTTCTTTTCTCCACCTGAAAAACCTTCATTTAAAGAACGAGATAAGAATTTTCTGTCGATTTCTAATAATTCAGATTTCTCACGAATCATTTTCAACATATCTTTAGCAGGCATATCTTCTAAACCTTTTGCTTTACGAGTTTCGTTGATCGCGGTTTTAATGAAATTAGTTACAGAAACTCCAGGAATCTCTACAGGATATTGAAAAGACAAAAACACCCCGTTGTGCGCTCTTTCTTCGGGAGCAAGCTCGCTAATATCTTCACCATTTAATTCTATTACTCCGTTTGTAACTTCATAATCTTCTTTACCAGCAATAATGTTAGCCAATGTACTTTTTCCAGCGCCATTTGGCCCCATAATTGCGTGAACTTCACCAGCTTTTACTTCTAAATTCAATCCTTTTAAAATTGATTTTTCGTCTATTGAAGCGTGTAAATTGTTAATTTTTAGCATAATAACAATGTCTTATTTATTTAATAATTTTTCTAATTTCTGATAATCTAAAGGTGAATGTTGAATGATAACTTCTGCATTTTTTTCTTTTGCAAAAGCTTCAAACAACTCCATACTTTTTACAGTTTGAGCAACATTATAATTAAATGATGGCACTCCTTTATTTGTTCTATTTTCTTCAAAATGATATAAATCTCCTGTTAACAACACTGGTTTTTCTAAACCATCAACCTCAACATACAACGCTTGATGTCCAATAGTATGACCAGGGGTATTTTTTATAACCACAGTTCCATCACCAAAAACATCATAATCGCCATTTAGTTTTTTAACTTTAGTCAATTCAGCGATTGCCGGATTTTTTTGTGCCAACGTATCTGCTAAATTTGTGTTGAATTCATTTTCCTGAATTAATAATGTAGCATTTTTCATATAATTTGCATGCCCTGTGTGATCAAAATGAGAATGTGACATTGCAAAATATTTGAAATCATCAATTTTAAAACCGATCGATTTTAATTGATTTGCTAATGAATCTGGTCTTTGAATTCTGTACACACCACTTGGCTCATCATAAGGTTCTGGCATTACTAGTTGTTCTGGCAAACCTGCATCCCACATTAAGTTTCCTTTTGGATGAGAAATTACATAATACGCATCTGTAAATTGTTTTTGCTGACCCGTATATGTGGTATCTTGAGAAAAAACTTCCAATTTTTTAACCAAAATAGAACCCCCTACTAATTGGTAAAGTTTTACCTCAGGCTTTTCAACTTTAGCTTCTTGCTTTTCCGATTTTTTGCATCCTACAATGCTAATTGCGAGAAATAAGAATAATAGTTTTTTCATTAGTTATGTTTCATAAAAGGTCTTTTTTTTGACCTTATAGGTATTATATCATTTTTTTATTTATACCTACAAGGTTTTAGAAACCTTGCAGGAGTACTTTATCCTACAGAACCTTCTAAAGAAATTTCCAATAATTTTTGTGCTTCTACAGCAAATTCCATTGGTAATTTATTTAGTACTTCTTTACTAAATCCGTTTACAATTAAAGCGATTGCTTTTTCTGTATCGATTCCTCTTTGGTTGCAATAAAACAATTGCTCTTCTCCAATTTTACTGGTAGTTGCTTCATGTTCTATTTGTGCCGATTTGTTTTTTACTTCGATATAAGGAAACGTGTGTGCTCCACAAGCATTACCCATCAATAAAGAATCACATTGAGAAAAATTACGCGCATTTTCTGCTCTTGAATTTATCTGTACTAATCCTCTATAAGAATTTTGAGATTGACCAGCAGAAATTCCTTTAGAAATAATAGTCGATTTTGTATTTTTTCCTAAATGAATCATTTTTGTTCCAGTATCTGCCTGCTGAAAATGATTGGTTACTGCAATTGAATAAAATTCGCCTACCGAATTATTTCCTTTTAAAATACAAGAAGGATATTTCCAAGTTACAGCAGAACCTGTTTCTACTTGTGTCCAAGAAATTTTTGCATTCGTTTCACATAAACCTCTTTTGGTCACAAAATTGAAGACGCCACCTTTACCCTCTTTATCTCCAGGATACCAGTTTTGTACCGTAGAATATTTAATTTCGGCATCATCCATTGCAATTAATTCTACAACAGCCGCATGCAATTGATTTTCATCTCTACTTGGCGCTGTACAACCTTCTAAATACGAAACATAACTTCCTTTATCTGCAACAACTAATGTTCTTTCAAACTGACCTGTACCTCCTTCGTTTATTCTAAAATAGGTTGATAATTCCATCGGGCAACGCACACCTTTTGGAATATAACAGAACGATCCGTCAGAAAAAACTGCTGAATTTAACGCTGCATAAAAGTTATCTGAAGTTGGTACAACGGTACCTAAATGTTTTCTTACCAATTCTGGGTGTTCTTGAATAGCTTCGGAAATCGGCATAAAAATTATCCCTTTTTCTCCTAAGGTTTTCTTGAAAGTTGTAGCTACAGAAACAGAATCCATTACAATATCTACAGCAACATTAGCTAACTTTTTTTGTTCGTCTAAAGAAATCCCTAAACGTTTAAAAGTGTCTAATAATTCTGGATCTACCTCATCTAAAGAATTTAGTTTTGGTTTCTTTTTTGGTGCAGAATAATAGGCAATTTCTTGAAAATTTGGTTTTGGGTAATTTACATTCGCCCAATCTGGCTCTTCCATTTTTTCCCAAACACGAAACGCTTCTAAACGCCATTCCGTCATCCATTCTGGTTCGTTTTTCTTTTTAGAAATTGCACGAACTACATCTTCATTTAAACCGTTTGCAAATGTATCACTCTCAATATCGGTATAAAAACCATATTCATATTCTTTGGTTTTTAATTCTAGTTCTAAATCGTCCTCTGTATATTTACTCATAATTATTTTTTTTTACTCCTTCCCTTTGGGAAGGTTAGGATGGGCTTTTATTTACAATGAGAAAGATTCTCCACAACCACAAGTTCTATTGGCATTAGGATTGTTAAATACAAAACCTTTACCATTTAAACCTCCTGAATATTCTAGTGTTGTGCCTACTAAGTATAAGAAACTCTTTTTGTCTACAATAAGTTTTACGTTATTTTCTTCAAAAATTTTATCGTTTTCTTGTTTTTCTTTATCAAAAGTTAAATCATAAGATAAACCTGAACAACCACCACTTTTTACTCCAACTCTTACAAAGTCATTTGTAGCGTCAAAACCATCATCAGTCATCAATTCGATGACTTTCTTTTTTGCTGTATCTGAAACTTTTATCATAATTTATTCTGAAAATTTTACCCTAAACTTATATAGATTAAATCTAAATTGTGTGCAAATATACAATTTAAGTTAAACAAAAAGGTTAAAATTTCATTAACAACAGTAATGAACGTATTGGTTTTATTGATTGTTATTTAAAATCGGAATTGTTAATAAAATTAAGATCTGAAAGCGTTAATAAGAAGGCTTTTAGATCTGCTTTGTCTTTTTGAGTTAAGCCTACACCACCTTGATTTACGTTTTTCATCAACGGATCTATAGTTGATGAAAATTGTAAACCTTCTGAATAAAAATTGATGACTTCATCTAAAGTATTAAATCGGCCATCATGCATATAAGGCGCGGTAAAAGTTAAATTTCTTATAGAAGGTGTTTTAAATTTTCCATTATCAGCTGGGTCACCAGTAACTGCTCCTAAACCTAAGTCAGCAAAACTAGCATCTAATCCATTATTATGAAACTGATTATCTGTCCAAAGAGGATTATTATTACTTCCATGACAATGAAAACAATCGCCTTTTTCTTCATCCATAAAAACGTTAAAACCATTTTGTTCTTCTGGTGTTAAGGTAGCTTCTCCTAATAGATAGCTATCAAATTTTGAATCTGCAGAAATTAGTGTACGTTCAAATTGGGCAATTGCTTTTACGATAAGGTTAGAATCTATTACACTAGTACCAAACGCTTCTTTAAATAAGGTTGGATAGGTATCATGATTGTTTAACCGTTTTTCTATATTTTGCCAATCTGCATTCATTTCAATTGGATTAGAAACGGGTTCGAACGCCTGATTTTCTAAAGAAAAGTCTTGACCATCCCAAGCAAAAAGCTCATCATAATTCCAAGCCAAGTTAAACAATGGCATTGAATTTCGTTTCCCAAAAACATTATTTGCGCCTTCTGAAAATTGTAAACTATGAGAAAAAGCTTCTTGTAATCTATGACAATGGGCACAAGAAATGGTGCGATTACCTGACAAAATTTTGTCTGAAAAGAGTTTTTTTCCTAAAGCAATACCTTCTGCAGTTAACAGATTATCAAAAGGAATTATAGGGTCTATTAATTTATCTTTAAATAGTTGTGGAATCTCAAGATTATAAGGAATTGGTGTATACATATCTTCTTCTTTTGATGTGCAGTTCATCAAAAGAAAAAAAGAAAATATGTAAAACCAAATTTGTTTCATTGTTGAGATTTCTCCATAAAGTCGAAATGACAGTTTAAAGTTTTGTTTAATTGATATCACCTAAAGTGAAAACAGTTTTTCCATTTTCACTCATTTGTTTTTGCGCTTCGAAATTGGGCATTAAAACGGTATTTAGTTCATTTAAATTCCAAATATTTGGATTTTTAAACCATTCTGCAATGTTTGCTTTAATTACGATTTCTGCATCATTTATAAAACTTAACGTTCCGAAATCTACTTCGAAAGATGTGTCTTGAAAAACCAAGTTGTTTGGATCTGTTCTATCTACTGCTCTAATAGCATGGTAATTAAATGCTGCATCTTCATTATTTACGTCTTTATATTTACCATCTAATTGCATGTAATGATACCCACCACCTAACATTCCTGGTACATTAAAATTAACTGAATTCAGGTCTTGATAAATTCCATCTTGATTGTCTTCATCCGAAAAACCAAATGTGAATTTTAACTGATAACTTCCTGATGTAATTGACTCTGGCAAAGTTAAAAGAAACTCGTTTTCTTCTTCTAAATCAATTAAAGTGTAATTGCTAAAAGTATGTATTTCATCACCATTAATAAGTCTGATTTTAGAAAGCACGTAACGTAAACCTTCAATACTTACTAACTCTCCATTTGCTGTAATAAATTTAAACGTATTAAAATCAGATGATATTATAGGAGCTCCGTCCCAATTGTGGGTGAATTTTACAGCTATTGAAACTTTTCCCTGATGATTATCATTATCTGAACTACAGGCAGAAAAAGTTAAAAAGAGCAACAAAAGTAAAACAACTATTTTTTTCATTTTTCAGCTATTTTAATCATTAAAGCATCAGAAAAACCCTTGTTTTCTTCTATGTTTCCATTTGAACTAGCGCTTTCTCCAACTGCAATTATAGCTTGATTATTTAGTTCTATAGCATCAAAAAGAAATTCATTTTCTGAACCACCAACAAGTTTTTGCCACAGTTTATTACCAGAATTATCTACTTTTAAAATCCAAGCATCATTTTGCCCTTGGTTGATAAAATCTGCGTTAGAACTTCTTGAATTTCCTGAAATTAAAAAGCCATTATCTTGGGTTTTAGCAATGGATCTGGCTACATCAAAACTACTGCCTCCAAATGTTTTTTCCCAGATTAAATTTCCATCAGTAGAAATTTTTAGCATCCATAAATCTGCACCTCCATTATTTGTGCTTACATCTTTATCTGAACTTCTTGTATCTCCAACAAGAATTACATTACCATCATTTGTAGCTGTAATTCCTCTTGGTTCATCTACTTGAGAACCTCCAAAGTTTTTTTCCCAAATAAGGCTTCCATCAGCCGAAATTTTTAAAATCCAAAAATCATAACTTCCTTTATTATTCGAAACATTAAAATCGTTACTGTCTGAAGAAGCTGCAATGATATAAGAATTATCTGTAGTTTCTATAACACCAAAAGGAATATCTGTAAATGAACCGCCAAAGTATCTACGCCACTCTATATTACCTAAGTTATTTAATTTTATTGCCCAAACATCACCTCCTGCGTGTTTTTGAGCAGCTTTAGCATTTCCTTGTCCATTAGAAGCTGTAACATCTAAAACACCTGTTATCAAATAACCATTATCTGAAGTTTGTACTGCGTTTGAACCAGAATCTGCACCTGAATAACCAAATGTTTTTTGCCAAGAAATCGTACCATCGGCAGTAATTTTAAGCATCCAAAAATCTTGAGCACCTGCATTTTCTGTAACATCAATATCAGCACTTTTGCTGTATCCTAAAATTGCATAACCACCATCAGAAGTTGCAATAATATCATAACCTCTATCATCATCTGAACCCCCAAAAGTTTTGTTCCATTGTAAACTATCTTCGGATGAAAATTTCATGACCCAAAAATCGAAACTTTCGTTGTTTTTATCTACAACATCAAAGTCGTTACTTTGTGTATAGCCTAAAATTGCATAACCACCATCAGCACTTTTTACGACAGATTGAAAAACATCGTTTTTAGAGCCACCAAAAGTTTTTACAAATTCTATTTCTGTTAGATTTGTTATACGATTTTCTGTTCCGTCATCTTTAGCACAATGAAAGAATAAAAAGAGTATTGCTATGTAGCAAAATTTTTTCATTAATAAGAAACTGTTATTCAGCTTTTTTAATCAAAAATAAGCCCTTTTCGATATCGCTAATTACTATAATTTCACTTTCAAAATATGGGTATACATTCCAAACTCCATTAAAAGCAGTCGCATCACTATTAGGAAAAGTGTCAAAGAAACCAACTTCTGTTAGGTTTTTATTTTCAATATCTGCAATATCAATAATTCTTACTCCAGCAGTATAGCTAGCTTGATAAAATAAATTGCCTTTTACATAGCCGTTATGATCTATTGCTGCGTTTGAAGTTACATAATCTACATGATGAACTGGGTTGTCTAAATCTGTAAAATCGAAAACAATGGTTCTCGTATTATAGCCGGATCTTAATTCATCTAACTCATCACCCAAAAGAAAATATTTAAAATCTTCTGTAAACCAACCTTGATGTGCGTATCGAACATCTTGATATGAAATGGATGATAATTTAATTGGGTTTGCTTTGTCGGAAATATCTACAATTACTACTTCTGTTTCATTGCTACCAATTAAAATTTCTTTTCCTACATGTTCTGTGTCTGGACCATTGTATGTAACCACCTGTGCATCATGGGCATAATTAATAAATCCGCCTTCATCGATAGGGTTTAAAGGATCTTGAATATTAATAAACAAAGGACCGCCTTTGTAAGTGCCCCTTCTGCTTGTACCAACAGGATATGCGTAACCTTCTGTTTCGTTTATAACCACATTATGTGCGCTACCAAAGCCGGTATAAGTTACATCTGCACTAAAAATTTGTGGAGGATTTACAATGTCTCTTAGTTTTGTTAGATCGAGAACTTGCATTCCGTGGTTTGCGGCTTCACTAACAACAAAAGCATAATTGTTGAATACTTTTACATCTCGCCAATCGCTATTTACAGTTGCTGTTGGTAAAAAACCGACAACTAAAGGTTCTGTTGGATTACTAATATCTACGAAAGAAATACCAGAGTTTAAACCTACTAAAGCATATTCTTTATTTGTTGAAGAATCTGTATACCCCCAAGAATCATTTCCGCTTAAATTTGATGTTGCTGTTGCAGTTGGGTCTAAACCTTCTAAGTCTATTCTGGCTATTAAATCATATCCTTTACAAGGAAAAACGTCTGCAAAACCATTTTCACATTTTGCTAACGGACTTAGTACATCTTCTTGCAGTGTTGGTGTTTCTACATTATCTTTAGAACAACTGTACATTACAATTAGTAAAACAAAGAGCAATTTTTTAATCATTTTTAGGATTTTAATTTTTAGAAAACTATGAACTATACAAAGCGCAGTGTAAGTTTTAAGTATTCTACTTCATTAGTATTCCAAAAATAGTGTATATATATTTGATTCTAAAAAAAATCTCTATTAAAGTAACTCTATCAATTTTAAGAATGTACCTATCTTTGCAATATGTTAGAAGATAAAAATCAAAGTAAAACATCGTTAGCTGAATTAGGTGAATTTGGCTTAATCAACCATATTACAAAGTATTTTAAAGTTGAAAATGCATCAACAATAAAAGGTATTGGAGATGATGCTGCAGTTTTAGATGCAAGTGAAAAAGAAACTTTAGTAACCACAGATTTATTAATTGAGGGTGTACATTTTGATTTGAGTTATATGCCACTAAAACACTTAGGATACAAAGCTGTGATGGTTAATTTATCTGATGTGTATGCCATGAACGGAACTGCAGAACAAATTACGGTTTCTATTGCGGTTTCTAATCGTTTTCCCTTAGAGGCAATTGAAGAATTGTATGCAGGAATTCAGTTGGCTTGTGAAACCTATAAAGTAGATTTAGTTGGTGGAGATACCACTTCATCTACCAAAGGAATTTTAATTTCTGTAACTGCAATTGGTAAAGTTGATAAAGACGAAGCTGTATTTAGAAACACTGCAAAAGAAACCGATTTAATTGTGGTTTCTGGAGATTTAGGAGCTGCCTATTTAGGTTTACAAGTGTTAGAAAGAGAAAAACAAGTCTTTAAGGTTGACCCAAACAATCAGCCAGATTTAGATAATTATACTTATTTAATTGAACGCCAATTAAAACCAGAAGCTCGTAAAGATATTGCTGGTTTATTAAAAGAATTAAAAGTAAAACCAACATCTATGATTGACATTTCTGATGGATTATCTTCTGAACTTTTTCATATCTGTACACAGAGCAAAGTAGGTTGTAAAGTTTATGAAGATAAATTGCCTTTAGATCCTCAAGTAATTTCTACTTGCGAAGAATTTGAGCTAGATTCTACCATGGTTGCTTTAAGTGGAGGTGAAGATTATGAACTTTTATTTACAGTGCCAATTGCTGATTTTGATAAGATAAAGGGAAATCCACATTTTTCGATTATTGGGCATATTACTGCAGAAAACCAAGGTTTACAATTGGTTACAAGAGCGAATCAAGAAATTGAGTTGAAGGCTCAAGGTTGGAATGCGTTGAAAAATGTGTAAAAAGTTGTAGTTCTGACAAAAATATTTGGCAAAAGTTATTTATTTAATCCTCAAAAAATATTGAAGAACTTACTTCCGATTAATATTCCATCTGTAACCAAAATTTAAAATCCAATGAGTGGCA
>TARA_R110002126_G_scaffold274972_1_pt1 | contig 60045 bp, 59 predicted proteins | sample TARA_R110002126 | Tara Oceans TARA_R110002126 (sample SAMEA4397536) | marine metagenome | biome: Polar Biome; feature: [DCM] deep chlorophyll maximum layer (ENVO:01000326); material: water (ENVO:00002006), including particulate matter (ENVO:01000060) such as... | depth 30 m | reverse complement strand
AATATATTTATTAGACTAAAGCCATCTAAAAATGACTTTTTAAGATTTTATCTCAAAATTTGTGTTAAAATTGTTATCCCGAACTTATTTTAGGATCTAATTAAATAACTATTAAAGTTTAGTTTTTATTTAAACTGATATTTACTGTGTAAATTCTATAATAAATGATGAGATATTAATAAATTGTTTATTTTTGAACAATTATTTATATTTTTAAACTTTTAAGATGAAAACAATACAGGAAGTCGTAGAAAGCACGATTAGAAAAACTCCTTTTATTGAAGAAGCGTTAAACGAAAAGTTGATCAATGTTTCTTCTTTAGCCCGAATTATTTTACCAGAGGTATCTTCTGCATTAAAGAAAGATGTAAAAGTTGGTGCTGTAATGATGGCAATTAACAGACTTTCGCCTGCAAGCGAATTGCGCATCAGAAAAAATATAAAACGTTTAGCTTTAGATTTGGGTGATGTAATTGTACGCTCAGATTTATGTGATTTTACTTTTAAAAACACCCCTTCATTATTAAGAGAAATTGCAAAAATCTTAACAAAATCAGCAGAAAATACAGATTATTTCTTAACTGTTTCTCAAGGTATTTTTGAAACAAATATTGTAACTAGTAAAAATTTGAGGCCTTACGTACAAGAAATTTTTGAACAAGAAACGCTAACACATAGTATGTTAGAGTTGGCATCGATCACCATAAAATTACCAGCACAAAATTTAGAACAATCAGGTATTTACTATTTTATTTTAAAACAATTGGCTTGGGCAGATATTTCTTTACAAGAAATAATTTCTACTACTAATGAAATGACAATTGTGGTAAAAGAACAAGATATTAACCAAACTTTTTCTATTTTAATGGATATGAAATTGAGTTAATAGTATATGTAAATTATACCAACAAAAATTATTTAATGATTAAAAAAAGTAAACTCTACGTATTAATTTTCTTTCTCATTTTTAGTTCAATAAGTTTTTCTCAAGAAAAAGTTTTGTACAAAAAAATTGGTAATATTGATTTATATATGGATGTTTATCATGCAGAAAAAGCAGATATTAAAGTTAAATCTCCTGCCATTGTATTCTTTTTTGGTGGTGGATGGAATGGAGGTACAACAAGTCAGTTTAAACCACAAGCACAATTTTTTTCACAAAGAGGCTTATCTTGTTTTCTTGTGGAGTACAGGGTAAAAAATAAGCACAATACTACCCCTTTTGAATCTTTAAAAGATGCAAAATCTGCTATGAGATTTATAAGAAAAAATTCTAAAATTTTTACTATTGATTCTTTAAAAATTATTGGAGCAGGAGGTTCTGCAGGTGGTCACTTAGCTGCTGCAACTGCCTTAATAGAAGGTTATAATGAAGACCAAGACGATTTAGAAATAAGTTGTAAACCTAACGCACTTATATTGTTTAATCCTGTAATAGATAATGGACCAGGTGGCTATGGTTACGAGAGAATCAATGAAGCTTATAAAGATTTTTCGCCTCTACATAATATTAAAACAGGTGCACCACCAACAATTTTATTTTTAGGAACTAACGATAAATTAGTACCCGTTGAAACAGCAGAATATTATAAAACGGTAATGAATAAAGTAAAAAGCAGATGCGATTTATATTTATTTGAAGGACAAAGTCATGGGTTTTTTAATCGTAAAAATTTTAAATATTACCTAGAAACAGTTTCAAAAGCAGATGAATTTTTGCAGTCTTTAGGTTATTTAGATAAAGAACCAAGAATAAAAATTGAGTAACTTCTATGCCAAAACAAGACCCTTATGCAGCATTAAGAATAAAGGAGTTTAATATTTTTTTATTCGTACGATTTCTACTTGTTTTTGGTTGGTCAATGCAATTTATTGTCATTGAATGGCAAGTATATTCAATAACAAAAGATCCTTTATCACTTGGTATTATTGGGTTGATGGAAATTATTCCAGCCTTTTCTATGGCATTATTTGCAGGGCATATTGTAGATCAAAAAGAGAAAAGAAATCTATTAGCCTTATGTACAGCTGCGTTTTCTTTGATTAGTTTAGGGTTATATTTTTTAACTTCAGACGCTCTTGTAGCAAATTGGGCTACAAATTCAGTTTTATATTCTATTTATGCCTTAGTGTTTTTTGGCGGTTTTTTACGTTCTTTTTTCGGGCCAACAATTTTTTCTTTAGTGGCGTTGTTAGTACCTAAAAAAATATATCATAATGCTGCAACTTGGAGTTCAAGTACTTGGAAAACAGCATCTGTAACAGGAGCGCTTTGTGGAGGTTTTTTAATCGGTTTAGTTGATGTTGATAATACTTTATTACTTGTTTTTGTGCTTGTAATTTTATCTTTAATTTTTACGTTTTTCATTAAAAAGAAACCAATTTTAAATAAAAAAATTGGAGAACCAATTACAGAAAGTTTAAAAGCCGGTGTTAAATTTGTATTTCAAAATAAAGCCATTTTAGGTGCACTAACTCTTGATATGATTGCTGTTTTGTTTGGAGGAACTGTGGCTATTTTATCAGTTTTTGCTCAGGATATTTTAAAAGTAGGGCCAGAAGGTTTTGGCTTACTAAATGCATCTATTTCTATTGGTAGTATTGTTACAATGTTATTAACAACCTATATACCTATCAACAGAAATACAGGTAAAAAAATGTTAATTTCTGTCTTTATTTTTGGGTTGAGTATGATTGCTTTTGGCTTGTCTTCAATTTTTTGGGTGAGTTTATTAGCCTTATTTGTAAGTGGCGCTGCAGATGGAATTTCTATGGTGATTCGTCAAACTATTTTACAGTTAAAAACACCTGACGATATGCGTGGAAGAGTATCATCTGTGAACTCGATGTTTGTGGGTTCTTCTAATGAGTTAGGAGCTTTTGAAAGTGGTTTAGCAGCAAAATTAATTGGGCCAGTAGCCGCTGTTGTGTTTGGTGGTACGATGACAATTATTACTGTAGTAACTACAGGAATTGTAAGCCCAACAATCAGAAATTTAGATTTAACAGAAGATATTGAATCTAGTAACAGTATTGAGTAGTAGTATTAATAATAGGTATAGTTTTTGATGGTTAAAGAATAAATTATTTTATGAAAGCATACTTTACACTCTTTTTTTTACTGTATACTTCTTTATTTTTCTCACAAAAAATTACTGGAGTTGTGGTAAATGCACTTACCAACGAGCCAATAGAAAAGGCACATATTTTTTTACCTAAAGAAACGGTTTATACAGATCTTAACGGAAAATTTACATTTAATTTAAAGAAAAGAGATACTATACATATTACAATTACGCACCTTAAATTTCAAATCAAAAAACTTGTTTATAGTCGTTATAAATCAGAAACACCTTTTGTTATTTATTTAGATGAAAAAAGCGAACAACTTGATGAAGTTGTTATTAATACTGATAGAAATCTAAAGAATCAGATTAATTATGAGAAATTAGAAGATTTACCAAGAGGAGCTTATGCCTTCGCATCATCTTTAATAGAAGGTAAAATACATGTTTTTGGTGGAGATATTTCGTCTGCTTTTGAGAAAAATAAAGAGGGCTTGTCTGAACAGGTATTTTTCTCTAACGAAGCCGAAATTATGAGAGTTTTAACAAGACCAAAACCGATAAGTTTCGATTATTATTTAGGAGATTATCAAATTTACGATGTGGCAAGTAAAAAATGGTATTACAAAAAAGACAAGTTTTTAAAAAGAGCCTATCATAATTCAGTGGTTTATAAAGATGATGTGTACTTAATTGGAGGAAAGTCTTTTTCAAAAAAGAAATACAAAGAACTTTTAAGAAAACAGGTCGAGGTAATGTCTTTAAAAGATTCTATGATCGCTTTAGATCAAAGTAATCCGCACCAAGCTGTAAATTTTGGTAGTTCTATTTATCAGGATAAAGTGCTGGTTTTTGGAGGGTCTACAGCAGTAAAAGAAAACGGAAATAAAGTATACTCAGATGAGGTTCATTTTTATGATATTAAAACAGGAAACTGGTATTTACTCACAAAAATGCTTAAAGCAAAAGAGGTTAAGGGTATTGTGTTTAAAAACACATTGTATTTAATTGGTGGCTATGCAAAGAAAAGTTTAACTGAAATTACTTCTTTTAATTTACTTACAGGAAAATGGAAAAAGGAAGGAGATTTATCGAAATCAATGAGAAACCCTTCATTAACAAAGGATGATGAATTTATTTATATTCAAGAAGGTAGTAGAATCTTAACTTTTAAACCCAAAACGAAAATTTTAAAAGAATATAATTTAGATATTCCGCTGCAAAATGCCAGCCTGCATTATTATAACGAAAACTTATATTTGTTAGGAGGTTTTTTTATTGAAAGCTATAGAAAACAAGCCTCGTCTAGCTTTTTTAAAATTAGTATTTTAGAGTTTTTAACAACTAAACCAGTTAATAGAGTACGATTTTAATACGATATTTCTCTAAAATTAGCTAAAGATAATGTCCAATCGTAGCTTTTGAAATTGAGTTTTTTTGCTTTTTCTGGTGTAATTTCGTAATCTTTTAGAATTTTACAAGCGCCAGATTTTCCACCAAAATCGCCACGAAACCACGAGAATAATGCTACTGTATTGGCTGTTTTACTTGCTGTATGATACGTAGTTTGTTCTTTTAGATATACTTTGGTCATGAAATTAAATTCCTTATTTAAATTTTCGGCAGAATAAATAGCCACAGGAGGGCAACTTTTTGCACCACAATTCAAAGCAAAGTGAACTCTCCAATCAATATCGCCATCGATACGTAATTGTCGTTCCCATTTTGGTCGAAACCATTTTCTAAGATAGCCTAAACTGATTTTTATTCTAGATTTTCTAATAATTCCGTGTTCAATAGCATCAAAAGATAAAATTTCTCCAGCAATTTTTACACGTTTTTTGCCAAAAAAAAACCCTCTATTTTCGTATTCCTTCGGATTTTCTGTTAACGAAATTTGAATAAATGCGTTATAAATATTTACCCAAAAAGCAATTTTTTGTTGATCGGTTTGTAGCTCATCAGTCAAATTTTTTAACGTACTTTCTGATAAAATAGATACTTCTTTGGCGTACGATTTTTTATCCATAATGTTTTGGAGTAAATCTTGTGCAACATTACTGTAGTTAATGGTGTTTTGAGAATTTATTATAAAACTCGACAAAAAAAATAAGGTTAAAAAAAACGGTTTCATATAAAAATTCGTATGTTTAAGTATGTTATTAAGTATTATTATTCCTGTTTATAACGAACAAGAAAATCTTATAAAGAGATTGTCGTTTTTATGTGAACAAGCTAACAAATTTCCAATTGAAATCATTGTTTCTAATTCTCCAGAAACGTCTGATGAAACACCAAAAATTTGTAAGAAACACGATAAAGTTACGTTTTTAAACTGCAATAAAAAAGGAAGAGCAGCCCAAATGAATGCAGGAGCAAAGGTTGCAAAAGGCACTATTTTATTGTTTTTACATGCAGATGTAATGTTACCAAACGATTTTTACCATCAAATTATATCAGCCATTCAAGAAGGAAATCAATTTGGTTTTTTTGCTTATCAGTTTGATAAACAAACCCCGCTTTTAAACTTTAATAGTAAGTTTACGACTAAAGATGGGCTGTTTGCAGGAGGTGGAGATCAATGCCATTTTTTTGTAAAAGAGATCTTTTATCAATTAAAAGGTTATAATGAAAACTTCTGTATTATGGAAGATTTTGAAATGGTAGATAGAATAAGGAAACAACAGGTTTCTTTTAAAATCGTTCAATCAAAAGCCACGGTAAGTGCTAGAAAATATGACAAAAACTCTTGGTTAAAAGTGAATTTAATTAATGGTTATATTTTTTTAAAATACAAATTAGGAGTGCATCCAACTAAATTAAGAAAAACCTATACATCTCTTTTAAGAGAATCAGTTTAAATAATAATGAAGCAATTTTTAAAAACAAATAAAAAGGTAAAACTAGCTGAAATATGCTTTCTTTTTATAATTACTCCAGTTATACTTTTCTTATCAATTCCAATACTTTTTAAAGTGATTTATCTTTTGTTAGGAGTTGTCTATATCATCTTATTATCAATATTTATAGAGAAACTTATCAAAGTTAATGTTGATAAAAAATCCAAAGAAAATGCTTTGAAACAAATAGGCATTCGTTTTCTCATAATAGCATTTTTAACATCATTAGTTTTATATGTTCAAGACAGAGAATCTCTTTTTAATGTGATGTTAAACAAACCTTTATTATGGTTAAGATTTAGTGGGGTTTATATCCTTTTTTCTGTAATTCCTCAAGAATTGATTTACAGAACATTTTTTGTAAAACGTTATCAAGAACTGATTAAAAACAAGACTATATTCATCTTAATAAACGCATTATTATTCTCTTTTGCACATATTTGGTTTCAAAGTTGGATTGTGCTTTCGTTTACTTTTATAGGGAGTCTGTTGTTTACAAGTACATATTTACAAACAAAATCTTCTTGGTTGATTATTTTAGAACACTCTTTTTATGGAGTTTGGCTCTACACAGTTGGTTATGGAGCGTTGTTTATGTTTCCTGTGTAAAGAAAACACTAAAAAGAAAATAACTTTGATTTATGGTGTTTTTATAGAGGTACAAACTTCGATTAAAAAGCCATTATTATCTCTTAAATATCCTACTTTTTGTCCCCAAGGTTTTTCTTTTAATGGTTCAAATTCAGTGGCCCCAACATTAATTGCTTTTTGAAAATCTACTTCAATATTATCAGTAGTAAAAACCAATTCTATCCCAAATGGCTTTTTGTCATTAGATATTTTCTCAAATCCACTTTTAAAATTTGATTTTCCTAGAGATATTGATGCAAAAGAAATGGTTGTTTCCCCAGAAGTTAGTTCTCCATAATCTTTTTCTGGAGTAATAAATTTTATGACAAAGCCAAATGCTTTTTCATAAAAATGAAGCGTTTCTGAAACACTTTCTACATATAAAATGGTGTAAGAATATTTCATTTTAACTATAAAATATCAGTTGGCAAACCATCAATACTAGCCTGGTTTCTATCTTTCCAATATTGTTCAACTTTTTCTTGTCCTTGTTCAATTGCCCAATCATTTAATTGATTTCTTTCACCTTTATATTCATAATAAGGAATAGACATTCCACAAGAATCCTGAGCACTTTCAACAGTAATATCAAAAATTTGTCTTGCTCCAGGAATTTCTGGAAATATCTTGATTGCATCATTCCATTCTGCATCTTTTGGATGAATAGCTTTCCCTTTTCCATAAATTCTAAGAATATTAGGATTGCCTTCAAAAGAGCAAAACATTAACGTAATTTTATTGTTTTCTAAAATATGAGCAGCAGTTTCATTCCCACTTCCAGTTAAATTTAACCAAAGAATTCGATTTTCGTTGACAACTCGAATAGAGTCCATTCCTTTTGGAGATAAATTTATTCTTCCTTCTTTTGGAGCAGTTGTCACAAAAAACATTTTTTGAGCACTCATAAATTTTTGAACCCTAGAAGTCAGTTTTGTATAAAATTTAGACATTGAAAATCAATTTTAATAAAATCAAATTTACAAAATATGTGCTTATTTAATTGTTTAATAATTCTTTGAATTTTAAAAATTAAAAAACATTCAGTTTGTCACTCTGTAAGAGTCTCACTCAAGAGTGAGCTACAAAGTTTTGAGATCCTTTCAGGATGACAAATTGTGTGTTAAAAGTTGTGGAGAAACAAGAAATCATATTTTAGCCAAATATTCACAAATTTCTTATCTTTCCACAAAACAAAAATTTTTTTATGGAGTATGGATTTCTATCAGTAATACCACCAATTGTAGCTATTATTTTAGCGCTTAAAACCAAACAAGTATACATTGCTTTGTTATTCGGAATTTGGTTTTCATGGTTGATTATAAAAGGCTGGAATCCATTAGAAGGTACTTTAGCAATGATTGAAGCAATGGTAAATGTTTTTCAATCTAAAGGAAATACGAGAACTATAATGTTTAGTGCTTTGGTAGGTGCTTTGTTGATATTTATTCAATACTCAAAAGGTGTAGAAGGTTTTATCAACATCATCAATAAAAAATTAGTAAAGTACGAGCAAAAAAAAACAGGTTACAGTAGAGTAATGGTTCAGATTTTAGCAACTTTTACAGGGTTGTTATTATTTGTAGAAACCAGTATTAGCTCTTTAACTGTTGGTACTTTATACAGACCCATTTTTGATAAATTAGGAATTCCGAGAGAAAAACTAGCTTATATAGCAGATTCAAGTTCTGCACCTTCGTCTATCTTAATTCCCTTTAATGCTTGGGGCGCATTTATTATGGGTTTGCTCTTAACACAGGGAATTGACAAGCCATTTTCGGTGATGATTGCATCCATCAAATATAATTTTTATCCTTTATTAGCTATCGGAATTTTGTTCTTCATCATCCTATCAAAAAAAGATTTTGGGTTGATGAAAAAGGCAGAAAAAAGAACCAAAGAAACAGGTTTGTTAATGAATGAAGGTTCTAAACCAATGGTTTCTGATGCCGTGACTTCATTTCCTCCAAAAGAAGGTATTCCTGCAAAAGCTTATAATATGATTGTGCCACTTTTGGTAATGGTTTTTATGATGCCAATTAACCTAATTTATACAGGTTGGGATAATGTAAAAGCATCAACATCATTTTTAAATCATGCTTCTCAAGCCATTGGAGAAGGTTCAGGTTCATCTTCTGTTTTATATGCAGTAATTACTGCAATTTTAGTAGCAATTGTAATGTATTTTATCCAAGGGATTTTAAAACCAAAAGAAGCGGTAAACTTAACTTTAAAAGGAATTAGTGAGTTAATGCCTTTAGCGTTGTTAATGTTGCTGGCCTTTGCCATTGGTGATGCCTGTAAAATTTTAGATACTGGAAATTATGTGGCAAATATTACAGAAAGTTGGTTGTCTCCAGAATTGTTACCAGCAGTGGTTTTTATAGTAAGTTCATTTATTGCTTTTTCTACAGGAACTTCTTGGGGAACGTTTGCAATTATGTTGGCCATTTCTGTGCCTATGGCAAATATGCACGGAGCAGATATTACGATTGTTGTGGCTGCAACTTTAGGTGGTGGTATTTTTGGAGACCATTGTTCGCCCATTTCTGATACGTCTATTATTTCTTCAATGGCATCAGCAAGCGATCATATAGACCACGTAAAAACACAATTGCCTTATGCTTTGTTTGGAGGAATAATTACTGTTATTTTGTATTTGATTATTGGATTTTTGGGATAATTTACTTAAGAAATGTCGAGGTAAAATTTCGGTAAATCTAAATATTATTTCGTTCTCTTTTCCCTTACAGTTTGTCATTCCGTAGGAATCTTTTGCATACTGTTGCTCACTCTTGCACCAGACCCTTTCAGGGAGACAAACAGAACGTATTTTTTACGGTTTTCTCCGTCACTTTACATCCAGTTTTCACGCAGGTTCCATCCAGTTTTGTCATTCTGAAAGAATCTTTTGTGCTCTTGCTTACTGTTGTGTGAGACCCTTTCAGGGAGACAAACAGAACGTGTTTTTTACGGTTATCTTATTCATTTTCCATCCAGTTTCCACGCAGGTTCCGCCCAGTTTTGTCATTCTGTAAGAATCTTTTGGGGTTAGGTTTGCTTTTCTTTGTATGAGACCCTTTCAGGGTGACAAACTGTGTGGGTTTGGTTTTGCTGTTTTCAATTAGTTTGTAACCAGTTTTTCAAACAATTTTGTCATTCCGTAGAAATCTCACACAACACTATTCAAACAAATGATTCAAAAATTCCATTTTAGTATTTTGTTCTTGAATCAAGTTTAATTTCTTTTTTCTTGTTAAGTTTTTAATTTCTTTTTCTCTTGCAATAGCTTCTTGTATCCAACCAAAATGTTCGTAATGCAATAGATAATGTACATTATATTTCGCAGTAAAACTTTTAGGGTTCTTTTTTTGTTGATGTTGCTGTAAGCGTAATTTTAGATTCTTGGTAACGCCGGTATATAAAACGGTTTTGTGCTTATTTGTAAGAATGTATACATAAAAATTGTAGATACCTGTTGCGTGGGATATCATTATTTGGTGGTGTTTTGGTTTGTTTATTTTTTAGAATACAGTAAAAATATGTAAAGTTTGTTATTTTGCAAGAATATTTCGTACAGTTTGTCGTTCCGTAAGAATCTTTGTTTGCTGTCGCATACTTTTATGTTAGACCTTTTCAGGGTGACAAACTGAACGGGTTTTGTGAGGTTTTTCTTTCACTTTTCATCCAGTTTTGTCATTCTGTAAGAATCTTTTGGGGTTAGGTTTGCTTTTCTTTGTGTGAGACCCTTTCAGGGTGACAAACTGTGTGTGAGCGAAATGCCTATTGGTTTTGCGTTCTTGTTTGCATTTGTTTTGTCATTCTGTAAGAATCTCTGCGTGTTGTTGCTCACTCTTGCACCAGACCCTTTCAGGGAGACAAACAGGGTGTGAGTGAAATGCCTATTAGTTTTGCGTTCTTGTTTCCCTTACAGTTTGTCATTCCGTAGGAATCTTTTGCATACTGTTGCTCACTCTTGCACCAAACCCTTTCAGGGTGACAAACTGTTTGTGTTACTTTGCTAAAACCCCACGTTTTTTAATTTCAGGAATCATTCGTAAAACGCCTTCTTTAACAGTGTTTTCTTCAAATAAAAATGTTTTTTCATACAAGGTGTTTCCTTCAAAAAAGGTTACTTGAAAACGATTGTTTAATTTGAATAATTCAGGTTGAATTAACTCAATTTTCGCAAAAGAATTTGCAGGCAATCTATCTATTTTTTTACGTAATAAAGAAGTGGTTTTAGTTCTTGAAAAACCTTGTGAAACTATCACCAGCATTTCTAAATCAATATTTTTATTATTGATCAAATAAACGTTCCAATCGTTTGTTTTATAAATGTCATTGTATTCGTAAACAATAGCCATTTCTACGTTGGTAACTTCTGGAATTTTAATATCTGCCTTCATAAGACGACTGTTCCCAAAGGGGAGAAATTATTTGATAAAACTATTTTTAAAATTCTATCTTTTAGTTTATTTAAATATTTTTTTATTATTTATTCCACAACAATTGGAATTCCTTCACTTTGGAAAGGTTAGGCTTTTAAAGTACAGATTTAAACTGCTCTAAAAAACGTTTATCATTTTCATAAAACATTCTAATATCTGGTATTTGATACAACAACATTGCAATGCGCTCTATACCCATTCCAAAAGCGTAACCAGAGTATTTTGCAGGGTCTATATTACAGTTTTTTAACACATTAGGATCTACCATTCCACAACCCATAATTTCTAACCAGCCTGTGCCTTTTGTAATTCTGTAGTCGGTTTCAGTTTCTAATCCCCAATAAATGTCTACTTCTGCACTTGGTTCTGTAAATGGAAAATAAGAAGGACGTAAACGTATTTTAGATTTCCCAAACATCTCTTTTGTAAAGTATAAAAGTGTTTGTTTTAAATCAGCAAAAGAAACATCAGTATCTATATATAAACCTTCTACTTGATGAAAAATACAGTGCGCTCTTGCAGAAATATCTTCATTTCTAAAAACGCGTCCAGGAGAAATAGTTCTTATAGGTGGTGTATTATTTTCCATATAACGCACTTGCACAGATGATGTATGCGTGCGCAAAAGAATATCAGGATTTTGTTCTATAAAAAACGTGTCTTGCATATCTCTCGCAGGATGATATTCAGGCAAGTTCAACGCTGTAAAGTTATGCCAATCGTCTTCAATTTCTGGACCTTCAGAAACTGTAAAGCCAATTCTATTAAAAACTTCAATAATTTGATTTTTTACTAAAGATATTGGATGACGAGAACCCAGTTCAATAGGTTCAGAAGGGCGCGTTAAATCGCCATAAACACCTTTTTCTTCAACTGAATTTTCAAGCGCGTCGTTTAATTCAGCAACTTTACCTTCAGCAGATTTTTTAAGATTATTTAATGCCTGACCAAAATCTTTACGCATTTCAGCATCAACATTTTTAAATTCAGAAAATAAACCTTTAAGTAAACCCTTGCTACCTAAATATTTAATTCTAAAAGATTCCACTTCATCTTTCGTCGTTGCTTTAAATGCCTCAACTTCTCCAATTAATTCTTTTACTTTATCTAACATTTTAAAATAAAATTAAAGTACAAATTTAAACTTTTTTAGAGAGTTAAAGATTGTATTTAGTAATAAATGAAAAACCACTTTCGAAATCGATTGAAACAAGTGGTTTGCAAAAAATTTAAGAAAACTTTTTTATTTTGTCATATTGAAAATTAACTATCTTTGCTGCACTAATTTTTTATTAATATCACAAAAAAGTATGGAGGAAAGTATTAAATCCAAAATTGACGGTTTCATGGAGTTGGTAGAACAACGTAATGGTCATGAACCAGAATTTTTACAGGCTGTACAAGAAGTTGCAGAAACTGTAATTCCTTATATCATTGATAATGATATTTATTTCGGGAAAAACGTTCTTTTAAGAATGGTAGAGCCAGAACGATTAATTTCTTTTCGCGTTTGTTGGGTAGATGATGATGGAGAAATTCAGGTAAACAGAGGATATAGAGTACAAATGAATTCTGCAATTGGGCCATATAAAGGCGGTTTGCGTTTTCACCCATCTGTAAATGCTAGTATATTAAAGTTTTTAGCTTTTGAGCAAGTGTTTAAAAACTCACTAACTACTTTACCAATGGGTGGAGGAAAAGGGGGTTCTGATTTTGATCCGAAAGGAAAATCAGACAATGAAATTATGCGTTTTTGTCACGCTTTTATGACAGAATTATTTAGGCATATTGGTCATAATACAGATGTGCCTGCCGGAGATATTGGAGTTGGTGCAAGAGAAATTGGTTTTATGTTTGGCATGTATAAAAAACTAAACAACACATTTACTGGAGTTTTAACAGGTAAAGGAGCCTCTTGGGGAGGTTCTTTAATTAGACCAGAAGCAACAGGGTATGGCACCGTGTATTTTGCTGAAAATATGCTAAAAACCAAAAACGATTCTTTTGATGGAAAGCGTATTGTAATTTCTGGATCTGGAAATGTTGCACAATTTGCTGCTGAAAAAGCAATAGAACTGAACGCAAAAGTACTTACTTTATCAGATTCTGGAGGTTATATTTATGATGAAGACGGAATTGATAGCGAGAAGTTAAAATTCGTTATGGATTTAAAAAACAATAGAAGAGGTAGAATTAGTGAGTATGTTGATAAATATCCATCAGGTAAATATTTCGAAGGAGAAAGACCTTGGGCTGTAAAATGTGATATTGCCTTACCTTGTGCAACTCAAAACGAGTTGAACGGTGATGAAGCAAAAATTTTAATAGACAATGGTTGTATCTGTATTTCTGAAGGGGCAAATATGCCTTCTACACCAGATGCTATGCATGCTTTTCAGAATGCAAAAATTTTATTTGCGCCAGGTAAAGCAAGTAATGCAGGTGGAGTTGCAACTTCTGGTTTAGAAATGAGTCAGAATTCATTGCGTTTAAGCTGGTCTCGTAAAGAAGTAGATGATAAACTGAAAGACATTATGGAAGACATTCACGATTCTTGTGTACAATATGGTAAAAATGACGATGGTTCTGTAGATTACGTTAAAGGAGCCAATATTGCAGGTTTTGTAAAAGTTGCTGATGCTATGTTAGCACAAGGAATTATTTAACAGTTCTTTATAAGTATATTAGTAAAACGCATCAATTTTTTTGATGCGTTTTTTTGTACAACTTATTTTAAAAACCAATCTTTACATAAGTTTTTAATGATGACCATAGCTTCTCTTTTTTTCTTCGGATTTTTCTTTTCTTTTACTGGTTCAATTACACCAAGTATGTTGAATATGACAGCCTTAAAAATCAGTTTAGAAAAAGGTAGCAATGCTGCAAATAAATATGCTTTAGGGGTTGCTCTTTTAGTTGTTCCACAAATATATATCGCTGTTATTTTAACGAAGTATATTACTGAAAACCCAAAAATTTTAGAAACTTTTGATAAAGTTGGTATTGTAATTTTTATGTTGTTGTCTTTCTATTTTTATAACGAATCTAAAAAAAGTAAGGTTAAAGTTGATGCGAAAACAACCAAAAAAGAAAATCCTTTTCTAACAGGTATTACATTATCACTCTTAAATATGTTTGCTATTCCTTTTTTTTGTGGAATAATAGTGTTGTTAGATAATTTTACCTTGTTTTATTTTGATACAATTCCTATTTTATTTTTTATATTAGGGTCTGTTTTAGGTACCTTTTATATTTTATTCTTGTATGGAAAATTTGCTAAAATTATTCAGAAAAAAACAGGAAAATTAATTAGAGACATCAATTTAATCTTATCCGTATTAACAGGATTGGTGGCAGTTTTTACACTCATAAAATTATTTATGTAATGAATATTATAAAAAATATAGTGATTGATGGAAAGCATCAAAAACCCATAGTAACTGATGTTTTTTACTCGGCAACGCATCAACCCAAAAAAGTGGTTGTTTTTTGTCACGGATACAAAGGTTTTAAAGATTGGGGCGCTTGGAATTTAATAGCAGTAGCATTTGCAAACGCCGGATTTTTCTTTATAAAGTTTAATTTTTCTCATAATGGAGGAACTGTTGAACAACCTATAGATTTTCCAGATTTAGAAGCTTTTGGAAATAACAATTATACCAAAGAATTAGACGATTTAGAAAGTATTCTAGATTGGTTTTCATCCGAAGAAAGCTACAAAAATGAAGTTGATATTGATGACATTTCAATTGTTGGACACAGTAGAGCAGGAGGAATTGTACTATTAAAAGCCAACGAAGATGCAAGAGTAAAAAAGGTAATTACTTTGGCTGGAGTTTGTGATTTTGGAAAAAGAACAGCAACAATTGGCGATTTAGAAGAATGGAAAAAAGAAGGTGTAAAATATGTTGTAAATGGCAGAACCAAACAAAATATGCCCCATTTTTATCAGTTTTACGAAGATTTTAAACAAAATGAAGCACGTTTAAATATTCAAAAAGCTACAGAGAATTTAACAATTCCACATTTAATAATTCACGGAGATAAGGATACTTCTGTTTTGATTAACGAAGCTGAGAATCTTAAAAAATGGAATCCTAATAGCGAATACCAAATTATTAAAAATGCAGATCACGTTTTTAATGTTTCTCATCCTTGGGGAAAAGAATATTTATCTAAAGAACTAGAGGAAACCGTTGATATTTGTATCAACTTTTTAAAAGAATAGTGGAGCATATCAGATTCGAACTGATGACTTCTACGCTGCCAGCGTAACGCTCTAGCCAACTGAGCTAATGCCCCATTTATTTTTTGTAAAAATACATATTTTTAATTGTATATATGGAACTACAACCTCCTTATCGAAAAATTATTCACGTAGATATGGATGCTTTTTATGCCTCTGTAGCAGAATTAGATAACCCAGAATTAAGAGGGAAAGCCATTGCTGTTGGTGGAGGTGGAGACAGAGGTGTGGTTTCTGCTGCAAGTTATGAAGCTCGAAAATTTGGGGTAAAATCTGCGATGAGTAATGTATTGGCTAGAAAAAAATGTCCGCATATTATTTTTGTAAATTCAGATTTTGCACGTTACAAAGAGTTATCAGCAAAAATTAGAGAAATCTTTTATGAATATACAGATTTGGTAGAACCGATTTCTTTAGATGAAGCCTATTTAGACGTTACCGAAAATAAAAAAGGAAATCCGTCTGCAAATGATATTGCCAGAGAAATAAGACAGCGTATTTTTGAGGAAACAGGTTTACGAGCTTCAGCAGGGATTTCTATTAATAAATTTATTGCAAAAGTGGCTTCGGATATTAATAAACCTAATGGACAAAAAACGGTTCATCCAGAAGAGGTTATCAAATTTTTAGAAGAGTTACCCGTGAATAAGTTTTATGGAGTTGGTAAAGTTACTGCCGCTAAAATGTATAATTTGGGCATTTTTGTGGGTAATGATTTAAAGCAAAAATCGCTAGAAGAACTCATATCTTTATTTGGTAAATCGGGCACGCATTATTACAATATTGTTAGGGGAATTCACAATAGCCCAGTAAAACCCAATAGAATTCGAAAATCTGTGGGTGCAGAACGTACTTTTTTTGAGAACATTTCTTCAGAAATTTTTATGTTAGAAAAACTAGACAATATTGCAGATGAAATTGAGAAAAGAATGCTAAAAGCCAACACGAAAGGAAAAACAATTACGCTAAAAATAAAGTTTTCAGATTTTACACAACAAACAAGAAGTAAAACAGTAGATCACTTTATCAGTAAAAAAAAGGAGTTTTTTCCTATAGTAAAAGCGCTTTTATATCAAGAAAAATTAAAAAATTCTGTACGTTTACTAGGTCTTTCTTTTAGTAATTTAAATACAGAAAAGAAAGCGCCTTTTTGGGTACAGTTACAATTTGATTTCTAGTGTTGAACTCGTTTCGGCATCAACAAAAATAGGGAGTTCAGAAAACTTAAAAAATGATAACAATTAGAACAAATTCAGAAAATAAACACTTTATCAATTTGGTAAAAGAGTTAGATGCCTACCTTAAAATTACAGATGGTCTTGAACACGATTTTTACAATCAATTTAATAATATTGATGTTTTAGAGCACGTGGTGGTTGTCTTTTTAGGTGATGTTGCTGTAGGATGTGGCGCTCTTAAAAAATTTAATGAAGATGCAATGGAAGTAAAAAGAATGTATGTTTCTGCAGAAAATAGAGGAACCGGAATAGCGCAACAAATTCTCACTGAATTAGAAATTTGGGCAGCAGCATTAGGATACAAAAGTTGTGTTTTAGAAACCGGTAAAAGACAAATAGAAGCCGTTAAATTTTATCATAAATGTAATTATAAAGTGATACCAAATTACGGACAATATGCAGCAATGGAAAACAGTATTTGTTTCGAAAAAGTGTTATAAATGAACTACAGTTATTGGGAATTAAAAGAGTGGTTTACCAACATCGATTTTACCATTGTTGGTAGCGGAATCGTGGGTTTAAATTGTGCTTTAACATTAAAGGAAAAATATCCAAAAGCTAAAATTTTAATTCTCGAAAAAGGAATGTTACCTCAAGGAGCAAGCACTAAAAATGCTGGTTTTGCTTGCTTTGGTAGTTTATCAGAATTAATAGACGATTTAAAAACACATACGCAAGAAGAAGTTTTTAATTTGGTTAATAAACGTTGGAAAGGGCTACAATTATTAAGGCAAAACTTGGGTGATACAACTATTGATTTTAAACAAAATTTTGGTTTTGAATTGTGTGAAAGTCAATCATTTTTTGAGGAATGCATTTCAAAAAAAGAGGAAATAAATCAACTATTAAAACCCATTTTTAATGCGGATGTATTTTCAGAAACTCCTAATATTTTTAATTTTCAAAATATATACAAAACATATATCACTAATAATTTTGAAGGGCAAATAGATACCGGTAAAATGGCAGCTAAATTGTTATTAAAAGTGCAATCTTTAGGTGTTAAAATCTTAAATAATATTGAGTTAGAAAGTTATCAAGAGAAATCTAGTAATATAGAATTAAAAACCAATAGATCAGATTTTTACACAAATAAATTATGTATTGCTACGAATGGTTTTGCATCGCAATTATTACAAGAGAACGTACAGCCAGCAAGAGCACAAGTTTTAATAACAAAACCCATAAAAAACTTAAAAATAAAAGGTACGTTTCATCTAGATAAAGGCTATTATTATTTTAGAAATATCGATAATAGAATCCTGTTTGGTGGAGGCAGAAATCTCGATTTTAAAACTGAAGAAACTACTAAATTCGGTCAGACAACAATCATTCAAAATGAATTAGAAAAGATTTTAAAAGACACCATTTTACCAAACATAAATTTTGAAATTGAACACAGATGGAGTGGAATTATGGGTGTTGGAAATCAGAAAAAAGCCATTGTAAAACAACTTTCTAATAATGTGTTTTGCGGAGTACGTTTAGGAGGAATGGGCATTGCCATTGGTAGTTTGGTAGGCAAAGAGTTGGCAAATTTGGTAGTGTAATGCTTCTTAAAATAAATCTGGTAAGTACGTAATTTGTTGTTATATTTACAAAAACAAAATTGGTTAACCAATTTAATGAATTGTAAATATGGTATTCAAAGTATTCAAAATTAGCGTTCTAATTATTTCACTTCTTTTTTTTAGCATAACTAAAAGTCAAATTGTAGTAAATAATACGTCAGAATTACAAACGGCTATTGCCAATGCGTCTGCGGGTTCAGAAATTATTCTTGCAACAGGAACGTGGAATAACGTTTTTATTAATATCAACAAAAATGCTACAGCTAGTCAACCTATAATAATTAGAACTCAAAATCCAGGATCAGTATTTTTAACGGGTAATTCTAGGGTGTATATGAGAGGAAATCATATAACAGTTGCTGGTTTGGTTTTTCAAAATCCATCAAATTTAATTGTTGATAATGATGTTATTGAACCAATATTTGAACTCAATCAATGTGATAATTGTAAGGTTATTAATAATAAAATTGATGCGTATAATGGTACAGATGCACAGAAAACGATGAAATTTAAATGGGTGTATCTTGTAGATGGTCAGTATAATGAAATTGCGCACAATTCTTTTATCGGTAAATATGGAGTGGGTAGTATAATTAATGATAATAGATCGTTGGCCAATGCAGATTATTTAAAAATTCATCATAATTATTTTGCAGATAGAGTTCCTGTAGATAATGATGTAAATGGGTTAAATGATCAAGATGCTATACGAATTGGCACAAGTACTACTTCTTTATCTGATTCTTATTCAGAAGTTTATGACAATTATTTCTACAATTGGTCTGGCGAAGTAGAAATCATATCTAACAAAAGCGGAAAAAACAAATATTACAACAATACTTTTAGAGATTATCAAGGAACATTAACCTTAAGGCATGGCAATGGCTGTGAGGTTTTTAATAATTACTTTTTTGCGAACAATAACGCTTTTACAGGTGGTGTAAGGATTATAGGTGAAGATCATAAAATTTACAACAATTATATAGAGGGTGTAAACTCTTTTAAACCTAGTGGATCAGGCTCTAACGTAACAGGTGGAATTAATGTAATGAATGGGGTAACAAATTCGGCTTTAAGTGGATATTATCAAGTTAAAAACACACAAGTTATCAATAATACTTTGGTAAATTGTGATTATGCCATTAGAGTGGGTACCTCTTTAGGAGGCACAGAAGAACCAGAAAATTTAACTGTTGCTAATAATATTATGTACAATACCAGCATAAATGCGTATCAAATAAACACGTCGCCCTCTGGAAATTCGGTTGCCCAAGGTAACATTACCCAAAATGGTACTTGGCATTTATCAAACGGAACCAATAACAACCAAACCGTTTCTAATGGTTTGTTAGAAAGTGGTACAGATTTTTTTAGAATTACTGATGCAAGTGCAGCAATTGATGCAAGTGTAGGTTCGTATTCTTTTATAAATAATGATCTTTTGGGAGGTACAAGAGATGAAAACCCAGATGCAGGTGCAGAAGAATTTGGCGCAAATGGAACAAATTTACCATACACAAATAGCGATGTAGGAGAAAAAATAGGTTTCTTATCTAACGTTTCTGATCAACTACTTACATCAACCAATACCATAAATTTTAATATAGACAGTGGTTCTAAAAGTTTTGATATCAATTCTAATATAAATTGGTCTATTTCAGAAAATTCAGATTGGCTTTCTGTAAGTACCTTAAACGGAAGTAATAGCGAAACTATTAACATTACAGTAACTGAAAATAACTCTGGTGCTGCTAGAACAGCAACTTTAATCATTTCACAAAACAATGGAGATTTAAGTACTACACTTCAAGTAAATCAATCTTTAGAAACCTTTAATATAGATGATGCAATTGCATTAACAGGCCTTACAGTAACAGGTGTGGGTACGCAAGACCCAAACATACCAGAAAACACTATAGATAGCGATGATTCTTCAAGATGGTCTGCAAACTCTACAGATGGTTCTGCGTATTTAACCTATAACTTACAGTGTAAAAAAACAGTAACTAGCGTTAAAATCTACTTTCATAAAGGAGCGCAAAGAACAACTAGTTTTAAAATAGCAACTTCTAATGATGGTACAAACTTTACAGATATTACAGAGGTAATTACCAGTGCTGGAAATATAGTTGGTTTCGAAGATTTTCCATTTTCGCCATTTCAAGAAATACAATATTTGCGTATTTATGGTTTTGGAAATTCAGAAGGAAGTGGTTGGAATAGTATAGAAGAAGTACAAATTTTTGGTGATGATACTTGTGCAGCTCTTTCTCTTCATCGTAATAATTTAATTGAAAATCATATTTCTTTTTATCCAAACCCAACAAAAGAAATGTTAAATATTAAAGCCGATAACCAAATTGGTTGGGTGCAAATCTTTGACATAAATGGAAAAAATTTAATTTCTAAAAAGATAGAAACAAAACAAGGTTTAATAACGACTGCTTCTTTAGTAAAAGGAGTGTATTTGGTTAAAAATAAAGGTATTGTATATCGATTTATCAAAGAATAATAATATATTAAATCAACTTGTTGGTTGCGTTTTTCTTGTGAATTATAGAAATTTTTGTGGATTTAATTAGTGAGTAATTACTAGATTTAGTAAATTGGAATCCCAAATCTACCCCCATTATGATAAAATTCCCAATTTTTCTCGTTCTTTTTAGTCTTTCAGTAGCTTGTTTTTCGCAAGAATGGCATCAAAACAAAACTCAAACAAAAGCATTATTTTCTACATCAAAATTTGGTGTAAAAGTTGTTGGTAATTTTAGTGAGTCTGAAGTGCATACAAACTTTAATTCTAACGATTTAGAGAATAGTTATATCAATCTAAAAATTAGAGTAAAATCAATTTCTTTGGGCAAAAAGAGTAGAGATGAAGAAATTTTAGAAGAACAGTATTTTTTTGAAGACAACCATAAATTTATTTGGTTTACATCGATTAAAATAGAAAAAAATGAAGACGACGAATTGTATCTTTTAGGAATTTTAAAAATTAGAGGTATTGCCAAAAAAGTGTACGTACCTGTTGAAGTTTCAGAAGGTGATAAAAAGATTAAAATTAAATCAAAATTTAAAATTAATAGAGAAGATTTTCAAATTGGTAAAGGCGATTTTATTTTATCTAAATCTGCAAAAATAGAAGTAGAATTTACAGGAACAACTTAAAATTTGATTAAAAAAAAACACTTTGATGTTATTATAGTTGGTGGTGGTTTAGCAGGATTATGCAATGCCATCCATTTATCAAAATTAGGTAGAGCTGTTTTATTGATTGAGAAAAATAGCTACCCAAAACATAAAGTTTGTGGTGAGTATATTTCTAACGAAGTTTTACCGTATTTAGCTTTTCTTGATATCAATCCTTTTGATTTTGGTGCAGTAAAAATTGATAATTTTCAAATTTCAACTACAAATAACAAACTTATTTCTGCAAAATTGCCTCTAGGTGGTTTTGGAATTTCGAGATATACTTTAGATTTTGAATTGTATAAAAAAGCCATTAAAAACGGAGCGACCATTCTTCAAGATTCAGTATTACAGATCGATTATCAAAATGATATATTTACGGTAGACACCAAAGAAAACCATTCGTTTACTACTAAAATTGCCATTGGTGCTTTTGGTAAACGTTCTTTGTTAGATGTAAAGTTAGAGCGCGACTTTATTCAAAAAAAATCGCCTTATTTAGGGGTTAAGATTCACGTAAAAGGAAATTTTCGACAAGATTTGGTGGCACTTCATAATTTTAAAGGAGGTTATTGTGGAGTGTCTAAAATAGAAAATAACGCTATTAATTTATGTTATATCACGAATTTTTCATCCTTTAAAAAACATAAAAATATTGCTGATTTTCAAGAAAATGTTGTTTTTAAAAATCAATATTTAAAAGATGTTTTTAAAAATACAACTCCCATTTGGCAGAAACCATTATCTATTAGTCAAATATCATTCGAAACAAAAAAACCTATTGAAAACCATATTGTAATGTGTGGCGATGCTGCAGGAATGATTCATCCACTTTGTGGTAATGGTATGAGTATGGCCATACAATCTGCGCAAATAGCATCAAAACTCATTCTAAATTACTTGAATGATGCAAATGCGTCAAGAAATGAAATGGAAAAGCTATATATTAGGCAGTGGAACAAACAATTTAAATGGCGTTTAAAAGCAGGGCATTTTATTGCAAAATTATTTAGAAATGATAAAGTTGCGAACATATTATTACAAGTTTTACGAAGAGCGCCATTTCTGTTACCTATCATTATTAAACAAACGCACGGAAAACCAATAGAGGTGTAATGGATTTTTTTATCAACACAAAACAAAGAACAGACAAAGAAGAATTGATGGACGATTTTTCTATTGGCGGCGATTTGTTACGCGATACTTTAGATAAATTAGAAAATATAAATCGTTGGTTAGGAGGGAATAAAGTAACTGTAAACGGATTAAGATCGATTTTAAAACATCACCCTAAAGAACAAGAAATAACTATTGTAGATATTGGTTGTGGCCATGGAGATATTTTAAGAGATGTTGCTAAATTTGGAAGAAAACACAACTATAAGTTTAAATTAATTGGAGTTGATGCAAATCCAACAGCTATTGAATATGCAAATGAATTGTCAATAAATTATCCAGAATTATCGTTCGAAACCCAAGATATTTTTTCTAACGATTTTAAAAACCGTGAATTTGATATTGTTTTGGCGACTTTGTTTTTACATCATTTTAAAAAGCCAGAATTGGTATCGTTTTTAAAAAACACTATAAAACAGACAAAAATCGGAATCGTGGTAAACGATTTGCACAGGCATAAGTTGGCTTATTATTTATTTATGCTACTATCAATTTTTATCAGTAATAAAATGATTATTGAAGATGGTTTAACTTCTGTTTTAAGAGGATTTAAACGTAAAGATTTAGAAAACATGTCATCAAAAATTAATGTAAAACCCAGCATAAAATGGAAATGGGCTTTTCGTTATTTGTGGATTATAAAGAATTGAAAGATTTAGTAAATTAATATAAATAAATTGGTTTTGTAATTTTTTATCCGTTAAAATCTATGAAATCCGTGTCAAAATCTATGAAAGTAAAAATAACATCAGTAGCCAAACAATTACCAAAATATTACAGAGAAACAAATGATATTATTCCGTTTGTAAAATTGTGGATGCAAAATCAAGATTCTCGTTTTCAAAGAAAAGTAATTAAACTTTTTGAGGGAGCAGGTGTTGATAAGCGCTATTCTATTATGGATCCTGAAGAGGTCTTTACAGCCACTTCTTTTGAAGATAAAAATAATATTTACAAAAGAGAAGTAACGCAATTAGCAGAACAATCACTTCAAAAAGCTTTAGACAAAGCGAGTTTAAAACCGACGGATTTAGATTATATCATAACCGTAAGTTGCACAGGTATAATGATTCCTTCTGTTGATGCTTATTTGATTAATTCTTTGGGAATGAAACAAGATATTGTGCGTTTACCAGTTACAGAAATGGGTTGTGCAGCAGGCGTTTCTGGAATTATTTATGCTAAGAATTTCTTAAAATCGAATCCGAATAAACGAGCAGCTGTAGTTGCAGTAGAAGCACCAACAGCAACTTTTCAGTTAGAAGATTATTCAATGGCAAATATTGTTTCTGCTGCGATTTTTGGTGATGGAGCATCTAGCGTTATTTTATCTTCTTATGATGAAGATCAAGGGCCAACAATTGTAGACCAAGCCATGTATCATTTTTATGATGCTACACACATGATGGGTTTTAATTTGGTAAATTCTGGGCTACAAATGATTTTAGATAAGGAAGTTCCACAAAAAATATCAGATCATTTTCCTGCAATTGTGCATCCTTTTTTAGAAAAAAATAATTTAACGATTGACGATATTCACCATTTAATTTTTCATCCTGGAGGTAAGAAAATTGTACAGACTGTAGAAGATTTATTCGGAGTTTTAGGAAAAAATATAGACGATACCAAAGAGGTTTTACGTTTGTATGGTAATATGTCTAGTGCTACTGTTTTGTATGTTTTAGAACGATTTATGGATAGAAACCCTGCCAAAGGAGAACGTGGAATTATGTTGAGTTTTGGTCCTGGATTTTCTGCTCAGCGTATTTTGCTGGAATGGTAATTTTGACTCACAAGACCTCATAGGTTTTTAAAATCTGTGAGGTCTTGTTAAATCAACAAAAATGAATTCAACCCAAATTATAAAAAACTTACCCTACAAAAAACCATTTTTGTTTGTTGATGAGTTAACAGATATATCAGAAAACGGAATAATAGGAAACTACACATTCAAAGAAAGCGAGTTTTTTTACGAAGGTCATTTTAAAGATAATCCAATTACCCCAGGTGTTATGCTAACCGAAACAATGGCGCAAATTGGTGTGGTTTGTTTGGGGATTTATTTATTAAAAGGTGAAATATCAACAGAAAAAAAACCACAAATTGCATTAACTTCAAATGAAGTTAATTTCTTTTTGCCTGTTTTACCGAATGAAAAAGTAATTGTAATTTCAGAAAAGGTCTATTTTAGATTCAATAAATTAAAATGTAAAGTAAAGATGCTGAATCCTAAAAACGAATTGGTTTGTAGAGGAGAAATTTCTGGTATGATTGTAACAAAATAAGTAAATTGTAGGTTCGAGTAATCCTTTTTTTTCAAAAGGATTATATCTAGAACAAATTTTTAAAATAGTAAATTAATATAAAGGGAAGAGAGTTATTTTAATCTGTGAAAATTCATGAAATTCGTGTCTAAAAATAGAGTCGTTATAACAGGTTTAGGAGTAGTTGCACCAAATGGAGTAGGCTTACATGCGTTTACAAAATCCATAAAATTGGGTACATCTGGTATTACTTATCATCAAGATTTAAAAGACAAAGGATTTTCTTGTTGTATAGGAGGAATCCCCGAAATTTCAGAAGAAAAGAAACTCGAATATTTATCACCTTTACAATTACGAGGTTTTAATAGTACATCCATTTTATATGGAGTTATGGCAGGTATTGATGCCTGGAAAAATGCTGGTTTTACCGTGGATGAAAACTCTAACTTAGATTACGATTCAGGTTTAATTTTTGGAACAGGAACTTCTGGAATTGAGAAGTTTAGAGAATCAATTTACAAAATAGATGATCAAAAAGTAAGGCGTTTAGGAAGCACTACAGTAGTTCAAACTATGGCAAGTGGCATTTCTGCATATTTAGGGGGTATTTTAGGCTTTGGGAATCAAGTTACCACAAATTCATCTGCTTGTACAACAGGCACTGAAGCGTTATTATTAGGTTTTGAGCGCATAAAAAACGGAAAAGCCAAACGAATGTTGGTAGGAAGTTCTAGCGATAGCAGTTTATACACTTGGGGAGGCTTTGATGCCATGCGTGTTATGACTTACAAACACAATGAATCTCCAGAAAAAGGCTCTAGACCTATGAGTGAAACCGCAGCAGGTTTTGTTCCAGGAAGTGGGGCAGGAGCATTGGTTTTAGAATCTTTAGAGAGTGCTTTAGAAAGAAATGCAACCATTTATGCAGAGGTTTTAGGCGGAAATGTAAATTCTGGAGGACAACGAAATGGAGGAACATTAACGGCACCAAATGCTGAAGCAGTCCAAAAATGTATTAAAGATGCCATTAAAGATGCCAATATTTCTGCGGATGAAATAGATGCCATTAACGGTCATTTAACAGCAACAAGTAAAGACGGTTTAGAAATAGAAAACTGGACCAAAGCTTTGCAAAGAAAAGGAGATGATTTTCCATATATCAACTCTATAAAATCGCAAATAGGCCACTGTTTGGCTGCTGCTGGAGCAATTGAATCTGTAGCTTGTGTTTTGCAGATGAAAGAGCAATTTTTATTTCCAAATATCAATTGTGAAGATGTTCATCCAGAAATTTCTAGGCTCATTTCTACTGATAAAATCCCAACTAAAATGTTAGAAAAAGAAATCAATATTTTAGCAAAAGCAAGTTTTGGTTTTGGTGATGTAAATGCTTGTGTTATCTTTAAAAAATATTCGAAAACCTGAAAGGTCTTAACATAATTAACGTAAAATGACAAAAGAAGAAATCATATCAAAATTAACGACTATCGTAAAACCTTATGTGCAGAATGAAGAGGGTTTTAAAAATATGAATGAAGAAACCGATTTTATTAAAGATTTAGAAATAAACTCAGCTAATTTGGTAGATATTATTTTAGACGTCGAAGATGAATTCAAGATAGAAATTGATAACGATTCTATGGAGCAAATGTTGTCAGTTAAAGCTACTGTGGCAATTATTCAAATTAAAATAAACGCGTAATGATTGGCAATGATATTGTTGATTTAAACTTAGTGAAAACACAAAGTAATTGGCAACGTAAAGGTTTTTTAGAGAAGCAGTTTACAACAGAAGAACAAAAAGAAATTTTAAGTGCTGAGAATCCTTTTTTTAAAGTTTGGTTGTTTTGGTCTATGAAAGAAGCCGCTTATAAATGTTATACACAAGAACATCAAAAACAATTTTTTGCACCTAAAAAATTTTGTTGCAAAATCGAAGAAAATAATACGGGTTTTGTACAGATTTATTCAAAAAAATATCATATAAAATATTTATTTACAAGTGATTATGTTTACGCTATTGCAGAAGACACCAACCCTAAAAAAATGGTATCAGACGTTTTTTTTATTGATGATATTAAAAATAAAACCAAAATAACAAGCCGAAAGTTACTTGCGCATTTTCCGGAGAATGTTCAACTTCAAAAAAACGAATTCGGAATTCCTTTTTTATATCAGCACAACAAAAAACTACCCATTTCTATTACTACTTCTCATCATGGAAATTATGGCGCGTTTGCAATTTCGAATTGAGAATGGATATTAAACAACAACTTTTTAAAAAATGTCAAGATTTTGTAAATAAGCGTTTACAAACTGTTGAAGAGATTATATCATCGAACCAAAAAGCATTACAGTCTGAAACAAAAAGTTCTGCAGGAGATAAACACGAAACTGGTAGAGCAATGCTACAGTTAGAAATGGAAAAGGCAAGTCAGCAGTTTGCAGCCATTTCTAAAATGAAAGAGATTTTATCAAAAGTTGATATGACGAATAATTCAGAAACAGCACATTTAGGAAGTATAATTCACACCACTTCTGGAAATTATTTTTTAAGTATTTCTGCAGGACAATTAACAGTTGATCATACCGTGTATTTTGCTATTTCAGTTTCTTCGCCAATAGGTAAGATTTTGTTGGGAAAGAAGGTGAATTCTGAGTATTTTTTTAATAAAATGAATAATAAAGTCCTATTTATTAAATAATTTGTAGCTTTACTTCTCATAATGTTCCCCAACAAATGTCAAATACATACCTACAATCAGATTATAGGTCTAACTTCCCTATATCCAATTTTAAGATACTTAAAATACAAGATTTATTCCGTTTAAATGCGACTGAGGTAATCGATACAAACCATAAAGTAAATTTTTATATTTTAATGGTTGTTACTGCAGATATTGGCAGGCACTCTATAGATTATAAAGATTTTTATTATAATAAGGGCACAATTTTAGCCATTAGAAAAGATCAAATACATCGTTTTTATGCAAATAAGAACGTTAAAGGTTATTTACTGCTTTTTAAAGAAGAGTTTTTAAACAGGTACTTAAATGAAAATGAGGTTGCCAAAACCATTCAAATGTTTAATGAATTGCTTGTTTCTCCAAAAACACAGTTAAATGGCGTTGAGTTTAAAGAAATTACAAATCTTTTATTAAAGATAGATCATGAGTTCTTAAAAGTTTCTGATGATTACTCCTTAAGAATTATAAGAAGTCACCTACATGTTTTAATTACATTAATTCATAGAATAAGATCTAAAGGTTACGATAAAGTGCAATTAAGTAATTATTTAAGAGATTTTATTAAATTTCAAGATATGCTTGAAAAAAATTATAGTCAAAGCAAGAAAGTGAGTTTTTATTCTGATATGCTAGGATTCTCTTCAAAAAAATTGAATAGTATTGTAAAATACATCACCAATAAATCTGTAAAAGCATTTATAGATGATGTGATTATTATTAAAGCAAAAAAACATCTTTTATACTCAGATTTATCTGTAAAAGAAACGGCATTTAAACTTGGATTTAATGACCCGAGTAACTTATATAAATATTTTAAAAAACACACAAAACTTACTCCAGAAGCTTTCAGAAAAAGGTATGGCAGTTAGTTTTTCTCATTTTTACAGTTTAAAGGCTAAAAACAACCATTGTTTAAGAATGTAACCTGTTAATTTTGTAGAGTATTATTATACAAATTATTAAAATTGTATCCCCCAACTTTCGCACACAAATAAAATAGGGTTTATTTAAGAAAGTTTATAATTTTAACCACCTCTGTTCTTAAGAATTCAGGTGGTTTTTTCTATCGAAAAAGCAATTACTTCTTTTTGTTTTAAAGGCAAATTATGCTTAAAAAATATAACTTGATTTTCAAAAGAAGCCTCAATTAACCAATAAGCACCTTTAAAGTACGTGTTTAAAATTGTTGCTGAATAATTGGTAGTATGCGTAATTTTTATTTGATGTGGATATAGTAAGTGTTTCTCGCCATCAATTTCGATTTCATTTACATCATCAAAAAGTGCAGCAATATATTTTTCTTTAGGGGTATTGTAAATTTCTTTAGGATTATGGTTCACTAAAATAGTATTGTTTTTAATAACAATTAACTTATCTGCAAAAGAAAGGGCATCGTTTTTATCGTGCGTAGCTACAATACAAGCAATTTGTTTTTCTTTTAAATAACCAAACAGATTGCGCCTTAATGTGTTTTTTTTGAAGTTATCAATCTGTCCAAAAGGTTCGTCTAATAAGAGTAATTTAGGCTCTTTTGCCAAAGCTCTAGCAATAGCTACACGTTGTTTTTGCCCTCCGCTTAAATTTTTAACTTTTACGTTTTCAAAAGCTTTCATTTCTATTACATCAAGCAATTCTTGAGTACGTTGTTCGCTTTCTTCAGGATAAAAACGCGACAAATATTTTTTTATATTTTCTGATACAGAAATATAAGGCATCAAATCGAAATCCTGTGCTACGTATTTAAACTTGTCAAAACCGGGTACTAAATTAAATTCTGGACCTAAAATTTCTTCGTCATTCCAAAAAATAGTTCCTTTTTGTAAATCTAATAAACCGTAAATGGCTTTTAATAGGGTAGATTTTCCACAACCACTCTCACCCATCACACATAAATGTTCACCTTTTTTTAAAGAGAAATTAAAGTTATCTAAAACAGTTTTGTGTTTAGAATATGAGAACGAAATGTGTTTAACCTGAAGCATAAAATATTATAAAAACCTATTATACCAGCTGTCTTCTATGGTAATTTCCCAAAAATTTTTAAAATCGTGGTTGTTGGTAATTAGATTATCAAAAATGATAGTTTTTGCAGTAACAGCCTTGTTTTTTACCAATTTTTTAAAATCTTTCAGCTCTTTGTATTGTACAAATTCGCCTTGTTTAAAACAGACGTTCATTTTATCTAAAAGTTGCACATTATAGGTTTCTTGAAGTTTTAAAATAAAAGCAACAGAGGCATCAATAGCTGTATTTGTTAAGGGCGATTTTTCATCATCAGCAACCAAAACAATAAATCGATCATACAAGAATTTATACGATGCTTTAAAATCGTCATCTTCTTTTTTCCAATCGTCAACAAACGTTTTTATGGCACTTTCAATGGCTTCAATTTCAGTTTTGTAAAACTTTCGGCTAGAAGGATAAATCCAAACTTTAGCATCATCAGTAATTGATTCGTAATCAACAAACATATTCCCTTTTTTAAGCTTACAAATATACGCAAAGAAAAACCGCAAATCTGGTTTTCAAAAGTGCGGTTTATAGTTGTAGGTTAAAATTTAAACTTCTTTTAAAGAAGCTTTTTGTATCATTTTTACAAAATCGTCTTGCGTACTTTTGCCTTTGTCTTTATTATACCAAACCTGTAAATCTTGTTTAAATTGGGCGTCTAAGTTTCCGTTTTTAGCTTTGTAATCAGCAACCATTTTTGTAGCAACAGTGGGTCTTGGGCCCCAAGTATCAATTACGTTATTTTTGCTGTCTAAAGCGATTAATTTTGGAATAGATCTGCCACCATTCGTTAAAAACAAATCCATCAACTCTAAATGATCATCACGTAAAATTAATTTAAGTTTAATATTATCATTTAGCTCAGCCATTTTATGCAGTACCGGTAAGTTTTGTGCAGCATCTCCACACCAGCCTTCAGTAAGTATCAACCAAGTTTGTGGTGCGGCTACTTTTAGTATTTCTTGTGCAGTTTCTTCAGAAATTGTAATGGTTTTATCTAAACGTTTCATTCTGCGATCATTTAACATACTATAGTTTGTTAAATCTTCAGATTGATTTGGCCCTGTTGATTTGCCTTCGTCCAATAATTTTTTTATTAGATCTTTATATTCTTGATAAGTACGTGTGTTTTCTAAACTTTTCTCTATAATTGCTTTCATAATTTCAATGCTAAATTCAAAATTTTAGACGTAAAATTAAATAAAACTTACGACAGCCTTCTTTTAATTTTATAGGTTTTTAAGAATATCTTTTGTCATTGATTTTAAATCGAATTTATGTTGCCAGCCCCAATCTTTTCTTGCTTGAGAATCATCGATAGAAGAAGGCCAACTATCGGCTATTTTTTGTCTAAAATCTGTTTTGTAGCTGATCTTAAAATCTGGAATATACTTTTTAATTTCTGCTGCAATTTCTTTAGGCGTAAAGTCGATAGCTGCCAAATTATAACCATTTCTAATTTTTACATCTTCAGATTTTGCTTGCATTAACTCAATAGTTGCATTTACGGCATCATCCATATACATCATTGGTAAACGCGTGTTTTCAGACAAAAAACATTCGTATTTTTTATCTTCAAGAGCTTTAAAGTAAATATCTACCGCATAATCTGTTGTGCCTCCTCCAGGTTTTGTTTTCCAAGAAATAATACCTGGATATCGCAAACTACGCACATCTACCCCAAATTTTTCATAATAATAGTTGCACCAAAACTCACCAGAAACTTTACTAATTCCGTAAACGGTAGAAGGTTCCATAACCGTTTTTTGAGGCGTATTTTCTTTGGGTGTTGTTGGCCCAAAAACCGCGATAGAACTTGGCCAGTAAATTTGTTTTATGTGTTTTTCTTTGGCTAAATCTAAAACAGCTAACAATGAATTCATATTTAAATTCCAAGCCATTTGAGGGTGTTTTTCTGCAGTTGCAGATAGCATTGCTGCCAACAAATATACTTGAGTGACGTTATATTTTTGAATCACTTGTAAAATAGCAACTTTGTCTGTTGCATCAATAATTTCAAAAGGGCCAGAATTCATCATTTCTTTACTTCCTTCTCTAATATCTGAAGCAATTACATTTGTATTACCATACAAAAGACGCAATTTTTGTGTGAGTTCTGTGCCTATTTGCCCACTTGCACCTAAAACAAGAATAATGGTTTTCATTATCTAAAATTATGTTATTAACAACAACAAAGGTAATTAATTTTAGTATTCGTAATTAAGTTTCCTTAAAACATTTATTTATTATTGAATTGAAAATTACAATGCGTAAAAATTTAAGTTTTCCATAAGAGCATCACCCTTAAAAAATGTTTATTTTTACAAATTAAAATTCTATTTTGAAATACCATATCGCTTTTATAATTCTTATTGCTTTTTTTTCTTGTGATAAAAAGCAAGAACAGACTAGTGCAAAAGATACCACAAAACCGCTTTTGAGTGTAGTTTACAAGTATGCCTCAGTAGAAAAGGTTAGGCCGGTTTTTAATAAAGATGTAGAAGATTGGGAAGAGTTAAAAGCGGTTGATAATTTTTTAGGAAGATTTAAAAAAGTTTCTGCTAACGAAGTTTTAAGTAACGCTTTAGAATTAAAGGGTTTGGTTAAAAATTTAAAGGATAGTATAACACCAACGTTGTTTGATGATGATTCTTTTACAGCCAGAATAAACATTCTTTATAACGAAACACTAAGGTTGGCAGACATGACAACGATACCTGCTATAAAAGCAGATGAAGTGCACCAACAAACAGAAAAAATTATTGATGCTTTTTCTGCTGTACATGCTAAAATAAATACAGTTTTATCTAAAAAACGTTTTGAAGATGAAATAGGAGTAGAAATTACATTTATTGGTTTAGATTCTACAAAAATCGATAGTGTTACTAAAAAAAGCATTAATAATGAATGGGAGCCTGAGCCCTTGTTCAATCGAAAAAGTATTCCTAAAAAGACAAATTCTCCTCAAAGGGTAAAAGTTAAAAATCAATGAAAAAAATTGGAACTATTTTAATACTATCTCTTTTGATGATTGCTTGTAAGGCATCAAAAAAAGCAATTTCTAATGAACAAAACAAAGCGATAAAAGCTGAAATTAATACAACACTAAATAATTGGCATTTAGCAGCAACAGAAGCTAATTTTGACAATTATTTTGGTAAAATGGATAGTATTTCTGTATTTATTGGCACAGATGCTTCAGAAAATTGGAATAAAACACAATTCGCGAATTTTAGCAAGCCTTATTTTGATAAAGGCAAAGCCTGGGATTTTAAAACCTTAGAACGTAATGTTTATGTAAATAAATCAGGAGATTTTGTTTGGTTTGATGAATTGTTACATACGTGGATGGGCACTTGCAGAGGTTCTGGAGTTTTAGAAAAAAAAGCGAATGGCTGGAAAATAAAACAGTATGTATTGTCTGTTGCTATACCTAATGATGACGTACAAAAAGTGATTGCTGCAAAGAAGAAAAACGACTCTATTTTTTTAAAAAAGTTTAATTAGGCAACAATTTCAGTAACCACTTTATAAATCAACTCGTTTTCAAAACCTTTTCGCATTAAAAAGCCAATTAGTTTTTGCTTTCGTTTGTAGCTATTGGATTCAGAAATCACAGCATTTCTATTTTCTGTAATTCTATAAATTGTTGCAATATATTCGGTTTCATCAATTTCTTTTAAAGCTGTTTTTATGTTGTAAGCAGAAATATCTTTAAATTTTAGTTCTCTAACAATTCGTTGCTTTCCCCAACTCTTAATTCTGAATTTGCCTCTTGCAAAACTTCTTGCAAAACGTTCTTCGTTTAAAAAGTTGTCTTTCATTAAACTTAATAAAATCAATTCTCTTGCTTCGGGGATCAATTGATACTCCCTTATTTTTTGCTCCACCTCTTTATGACATCGATCTTGATAGACACAATATTGTTCTATTTTGCGTTTTATTTCATTGACAGTGTAGATTTTTTTATGCATCATACAAACATACAAAAATGGGTGGTTTTTATTTTAGTTCTTTGTTGGGCGGTATGAATTATTTTTCAGGTGAAAGGTTAAATTTAAATATTGATAATGATGCCAAAGAAAGCTCTTTTTTATCTAGAGCAGGAAAACCTAGAGGATAAAAAGTTAGCAATTAATTTGCTGATTATTGATTTACATCATGAGCCAACAAAAACCGAACTGTTCTTTTACCTTTTTTTGTCTACCACATCTCCGTGACCTGCAAAAAATAAGTAAACAATATCATTTTTTTGGTGGATGTTATTAAATTTTGCAGTTCGTTTAAAATGTTGAAAGAAGTCGCTTTTTCATTGATAAGCAGCGCTATATTTTCTTCATCAACTTTTTCAATTTTGGTCAACTAATTTTTGAAAAGTATAGCATCATCATCAGCGTATTTTAAAGTTAAATCAGATGAACTATAATCTGAAATACCGATAATCAAAGCTCTTTTTGTACCTTTTATCGTATCTTTTTTATCAGTATTTGTAAGTGTTTCTCTTGCTCCATTTTCTTGAGAAAAAAGTGGAATCACAGAAAAAAGTAACAAAAAAAAAGTGTTTTTTTATGCAAATGCTAAAAGAATAATTAAATTTAGTGATTATTATTTTTAAGTTGAAAATCTTAACTAAAATATGCAGACTATCAAGTATATAATTATCAACTAGATAAACCCTAAAATTATGCAAACAAGAGATTATGATGATTATGTGTATATATCGTCTATTGAGGGTTTTAGAAAAGTAGATGATAGTGGTTTAAGGATAAATATTAATGAAAAAACAGATGGATATTGTAATTTGTATGCAGATGATATTAGTTTAAGTTATTTGCATAGTATGAATGATTTTCAAATAAACGCCATTCATTATTTTGAAGAAAATCACAGTATTATTTTTAATGTTTTACTAAAATATTTAGCAACTAAATATGAGCATTCTAAATTAAAATTAGGTTTTAAGTGTGTAAATTTTACGAATGAGCATAAAGATGGTTTGTGTTTTTCAGTATATACTTTTGTCGATGAGAATAGCAATCAAATAGAAATTATGATGCACAAAAATGATATTGTTAATTTAAATTCATAAATATGCTTTACGTTACATTTAAAATAAAGAAACAAGAAAAATTCGAGGCTTTTCAAAAAGTATACGATTATATGAGTTTGGTTAGAAGCGCAGATGATCAAGAAAAAGTAGCTGTTTTAGAAATTGATTGGGATACAGCAACCGAAGAACAAATTGATGCGTTTATGGATGAAGATACTCCTAAACTAAATTTGTACAACAACTTATTTCCAGAATACGCTCAACTTTTTATAGCGCGTTATTTTACTTATGATAATGCGAAAAGTGTTTTAGTAAATGAAGACAAAGTTTCTTTTATCAATTATTTAGAATATAGTTTTGAAGTGGATTTAGATGCTTTGGATAAGCTAAAGGAAGATGTTGGAATAATTAAGTTGTCTACAGGAAATTATCCTTTTGGGGGCTTAGAACGTTTTTTTATGACATTAAAAGCTTTTGATTTAAGCCCTATAGAATGCTTTAATGGTTTTAATGTTTTTGAGTTTGATTGGACATCAGAATTTGATTATGATGGAATTATATTATCAGAAAAAACAAAAAGATACCTAACAAAATGAAAGTATTTTTAAACGGAAAAGAAATTAACCCAGCGTTTTTAGTTCTGAATGATGGATTAAATTATGGCCGTTTTTCTGATATAGAAACTCAAGATTTCGAGTTGCAATTGTTAAAATCAGAATTTATGAACCTCATTGAAAAAGAGTATGATGAGGTTAGAAACGAAATAAAAATAGACGATGAAAGGTTTACTGATATTTCTGATTTTACGAATACTAATTACTGTTCATTATCAGAATTATTAACGTACAAAGCAGACTTTGAAGAGATTGTTAAGGGATATTTAGATAGGTTACTTTTCGTTAAAATTTTTCCAGAAACAGAAAAAAGTAGCTATGTGATTCATAGTACTGATAAAATTACGATTCATAAAAATAGTATCACATTTAGAGGTAGGGTTTTTAAAAAGCAAAAAGGGCTAGAATCATTACAATTCGAACCCTTTTCTAGTTAACAAATATTTTAATTTATCCTAATTCAGGAGTTTCTGTTTTTTTGGTTGTATCTCCTTTTAACCACATTTTAAATTGTGTAATTAAGAAGAATAAAATAGGAACAACCACTAAAGTTAAAAAGGTAGCTACAAACAATCCGTAAATTACGGTCCAAGCCAAAGGCCCCCAGAAAATTACGTTATCACCACCCATATAAATTTTAGGATCGAACTCACTAAAAAGAGAGAAAAAGTCGATATTTAATCCGATTGCTAACGGAATTAATCCTAAAATGGTAGTAATTGCGGTTAGTAAAACAGGGCGTAAACGCGCTTTACCTGCTTTAACAACACTTTCAAAAAGGTATTCTTTTGGTAAATAATCTTTATCACCTAAATTTAATTCTTCCTTTTTTCGGTCGATTAATAATTGCGTATAATCTAAGAGAACAACTCCGTTATTTACTACAATTCCTGCGAGCGATATAATTCCCATCATTGTCATCATAATTACAAAAGATGATCCAGTGATTACAATTCCGCCAAATACGCCAATAAAGCTTAAGAAAATGGCAATCATAATAATTCCTGGTTTAGAAACCGAGTTGAATTGGAATATCAAAATAAAGAAAATTAAAGCCAAACCTTTAAAGAAAGCACCACCTAAAAAGGCTTGTTGTTTGTTTTGCTCTTCAATTTGCCCCGTATAGTCTATTTTAATATTTGCCGGCTTTTCAGTGAAGTTTTTCATTTCTTCTCTAATCTGATCTACAACTGCCGCAGCATCTACATAACCCGGTGCTAATTGAGAGTAAACAGTAACCACACGTTTAGTATCTCTATGCTTAATAGCGCTAAAACCAGAACTATTGCTTTGTTTAGCTATTGCTGAAACAGGAATTGCCTTAACTTGGCCAGATGCCATGTCTCTAAAGGTAATTTTCTGATTAAACAGAGCGCTTTTATTGTATCTAATATCTTCTTTAAAACGAACGTTAATATCGTAATCATCGCCATCTTCTTTATAAACACCTGCTTTTGCACCAAAAATGGCATTACGCAATTGCTGGCCAACTTGCCCAGTAGAAACACCTAATTCTCCCGCTTTTTTGCGATCTACAATCACCTTCATAGAAGGTTTATCTTTGTTTACATCGATCTTTAATTCATCAACACCAGGAACATTTCTTGTATTAACATAGGCACGCATTTTTTCTGCGGTTGCAATCAATTCTTCATAATTATCACCTTCTAATTCGATGTTAATTGGAGCGCCAGTTGGTGGGCCATTCGCATCTTTTTCTACCGAAATTAAGACTCCAGGATAAATACCTGTTAAAGCTTCTTGTACTTTTTGTCTTAATTCTTCGCTATCTAAACCACGTCTGTATTTGTATTGACGCATAGAAGCGGTTATTTTACCTTTATGAGGCATTTCTGCAGCTGAACCACCATCTGTTTGCGGATTTCCTGCACCTTCGCCCACTTGAGAAACCGAACTTTCTACCATAAAGTTTCGATCTCCATCCATATACAATTCTTGGTTTAAGATACCATATACATGTTGTTCTATTTCTTTAGTAATTTTGTTGGTTTCGTAAATATCTGTTCCTTGTGGATACTCAATATATACCACAACTTGATTGGGTTTGTTGTCTGGAAAAAACTCAATTTTTGTTCTTTGCTCTCCTATAGACCAACCAAAACCGGCAAAAGCAGCAAATAATAAAAGAAAAGTTCCGATAGTTATTAAGCCAGGTTTCCATCCTTTTAAAGCTCCTTTTAACATTTTTTCATAAACGTTTTCTAACCAAACTAGGGTGTTACTTTGAAAGTAATTGGCGGCCTTTCTTAAAATGAATCTGTATACCCACAACATAATTGCAGTAAAAACCATTACTGAACCTAAACCTCTGTAGGTGCCACCAAAAATTAAAATTAATAAACCAATTCCACCAACAATAGATGAAATGGTTACAATTCTTTTTAGAGGCATATCTTTATCTTCTGTAGTCATAAATTGAGAGACCAAAACAGAGTTAAAGAAAATAGCAACAACTAAAGATGAACCTAAAACTACAGAAAGTGTAATTGGGAAATAAATCATAAACTGCCCAAAAAGACCTGGCCATAAACCTAAAGGAACAAAAGCAGCCACTGTTGTAACTGTTGATATAATAATAGGATAGGCAATTTCGCCAATACCTTTTTTAGCGGCTTCAACTCTGCTCATTCCTTCATCTTCCATTAAACGATATACGTTTTCGACGACTACAATTCCGTTATCTACAAGCATTCCAAGTCCCATAATTAATCCGAATAGAATCATGGTGTTTAGGGTATAACCCATTGCACCTAAAATCATAAGCGACATAAACATAGACATTGGTATGGCAAAACCAACAAATAATGCATTTTTAAAGCCTAAAAAGAACATTAAAACGGTTACTACTAAAATGATTCCGAAGATGATGTTGTTTACCAAATCATCTACTTGACCAATGGTTTTGTCAGATAAATCGTTGGTAATCGTAACTTCTAAATTTTTTGGAAAATACTCGTCAATGGCTTTGTTTACAATGATTTTAATTTCATCTGCAGCAGCAACCATGTTTTTACCAGCACGTTTTTTTACATCTAGCATTACTACTTGCTTGCCATCTTTTCTAGCAAAGGTAGTTTTGTCTTTTTCTCTAAAAGAAACTGTGGCAATATCTTTTAGGTAGATAGAATTCCCTTTTTCAGATTTAATTACAAAATCTTCTAATTCAGATGGTTTTTCTATTTCACCTAAAATTCGGATGGTTCTACGTTGTCCGCTTGCAATTAAATTACCAGCAGAAGAGGTAATATTTCCATTTTGTATAGCACTAACAATATCGTTGAAACTTACTTGCATAGCCATCATTTTATAAATGTCTACAGCAATTTCAACTTCTTTGTCTTGTACACCTCTAATATCTGCTTGTTTTACTTCTGATAAATCTTCGATATCATCTTGTAAATATTCTGCAAATTCCTTTAATTTTTGAAGCGGATAATCTCCAGAAATATTGATGTTTAAAAACGGAATTTCTTCAGACATACTTAAATCGAAAGCATTCGGATCTACTTTTGCGCCATTAAATGTTGGCCAATCTTCACCTGCTTTTTCGGTATCTAATTTGTCTTTTACACGTTGTTTGGCAACTTCAACATCCATATCATCATCAAATTCTACGATAATCATAGAATAATCTTCTTGAGAAGTTGAGGTAATTTCTACAACTCCACTTAATCCTTTTAATTGGTCTTCAAGCGGGTCTGTAATTAGTTTTTCTATATCTTCAGCCGTATTTCCAGGATATAAAGTGCTAATGTAAATTTTGGTTTCTTTAATTTCTGGGAAATCTTCTCTTGGCATACTAAAATATGCAGATATTCCAAGAACAAGAATCAAGAAAATAGCAACATACATTGTGGTTTTGTTATTAATTGCCCACGAGGATAGCTTAAATTCTTTATCTGTTTTTTTGTTTTGATTTTTTTCCATCTTATGTATAATTAAGATTTAGATATTTTCACTTCTTGATTATCCTTAACACTTCTAGCACCTGCTTTGATCAAAATATCTCCAACTTTTACACCTTCTAAAATTTCAATAATATCTCCTTGTGTTTTTCCTGTTTTTACCACAACTTGTTTCGCTGTCCCTTTATCGCCATTAATATCTTTAACAACATACACATATTGCTCACCTTCTGCATTCTCAGAAATAATACTTTGAGGTATTAGTATAGCTTCTGGACTTGTATAATCGTTTATTTTTAATTTTGCAGTTAAGTTTGGTTTTATGCTTCTATCTTTATTTGGCACCCCCACTTCTACTTTAAAAGTTCTATTGGCAGCGTTAATAAAATTACCGGTTTGACGCACGGTTGTTTCTAACATTTTACCTAAAATAGGAAACTCAATGGATACAGTTTTACCAGGAGTAACAGTGTTGATGTACGTTTCTGGAACATCTGCTTCGATAAACATATTCGCTAAGTTTACGATTCTAAAAACCTCAGAACCAGGACCAGGCGATACAACTGTTCCTTCATCTTTAATAACATCATCTATAATTCCAGAAAAAGGTGCTCTAATGGTCGACTTATCTAATTGTTTTTTTAATTGTGCTAACGCATTTTTTTGTGCTTCGTAATTGGTTTTGGCTTGTAAAAACTGAATTTCTGAACCAACTTTTTCGTCCCATAATCTTTGTTGACGTTCGTAAGTTGTTTTTGCTAATGCAGTTGTAGCTTCTAATTGCGCTACTTGTTGTGCCATTCCTCCATCATTTATTACAGCTAAAGCCTGTCCTTTCGAAACGTTTTGTCCTTCTTTTACATAAACTCTTTCTAATCTACCTGGCATTTCAGGATATATCAAAACATTTTGTTTTGTTTTTACATTGCCTTGTAACTCTAAATAGTGTGTAAACACTACATTGTTAATTTTGATAGCAGTTACCAAAGGCATTCTTTTAAGCGTGTCTAATTTTTCAATTTCTGTGTTTAATAGTTTGATATTATCCGAAATTTCTTGCATTTTTTTATCCAAATCAGATTTTTTGGTACGAATCTGTTTTAGGTCTTTGGTGGCAATTACTTCCTCTAAAGTTTGTACTTTTTTATCGCCTCCGCAAGAAGATAAAATGAACATTGCGAGTACTAGTGAATATATTTTTCTCATTTCTGATTTGGTTATTTAATTGGAATATTTAAAGCGTTTTCTAATGTTGCTTTTTTAGCAATGATGTTTAACATTGCTTGCACATAAGCATTTTGTTGGGAGTATAATTGGTTTTGAGCTTGTAATAAATCAAAACTCGTAGTAATACCTTCGTTAAATTTTATTTGTTGTTTTTTCTCGATTCTTTCCGCAAGATTTAAGTTTTTTTGTGCGGTTTGATAGTTGTCGATACTCAATTCATAATCGCTTTTTGCACTTTGTGCTGCTAAACTTAATTTTTGTCTAGTTTCTTCTAAACGTAAATCTGCAGTTTCTAAATTTAACTTAGCTTGCGCCGTTTTCGCTTTTCTGCCAAAACTACTAAAAATGGGTACGTTTAAACTTACACCTAATAAAGACGATTGAAACCATCTTTGCTCACCTTTAAAAAATGTAAAATTGTTTGCAAAAGCTTGTGTACCATAATTTACAAAAGCACTTAAACTTGGTAAATTTTTACTTTTTTCTAGTTGAACCATTAAACGTTTTGTTTCTCTATCATTTTCGGCAATTTTAAAATCAATATGATTGTTGATGTTAAAATCTTCGACTAATAAATTAAGATCTGTATTTGCAAGCACAAGAGATTCTAAAGTATCTGTTAAAACAAGATTTGTTTCGATAGGATTGCCAAGAGCAATGTTCAGCATTTTGTATGCAATGCCCTTTATTCTTAAAGAAGCTTTGATGTTATTTTCTATATTTCCTTTAATAATTTCGAATTGTTCTACATCTTCTTGCTCAGCCAGACCATTTTCGTAACCAATTCTTGCGCCTCGAAGAATTCCATCATTAACGAGTTGGTTTCTTTTTAAGATTTCAATACTTTTTTCAGTAACTAAAATAGTACCATAAGCGTTAATAACAGCTTCTCTGGTTAATAACTCTGTTTTTTCTTTGGCTTGTTCAGAAATCTTTAAAAAGGTTTTTGATGCCTGTAAACCCACTAAGTACGAACCATCAAACAATAATTGCGTTAACGTAACAGAGGCATTTACGTTTTGTTTTGTACCAAAAATAAATTCTTCGTTTACACCATCGCCATTAATATCTGCAACACTAATAGGTTGTTTTATAAAATTTTGATAATCTACGCTTCCGTTAATTTGTGGCAAACCTATTGTAGTAGTTTCCCAAACTGTTTCTTTGGCAATTTTAATATCGTTTTCAGCAGCTTTAGCATTATAACTATTCGTTAACGCAAATTTTATGGCTTCATCTAAAGAGAATTCCATCTTTTTTTCTTGCGCATTTAGCGAGATAGAAAGTGCTAAAAAAGAAATGATGTATATGTATTTCTTCATTTATAATTGGGTATTAATTAATTGTTGTTCTAGTTTTTTTATTCCTTTTTCTGTGCAAATACCTCGTAAGTGATATTCTAAATAATAATTCATTAATGTTTTCATCGAATAATTATTTAATGGAAATAAATCTTTGTTTTTTATACCGATCATTCCATTAAAATAGATGCGAGAGATAAACTCATAATCGATATTTTCTCTAAAAACACCAAGTTCTACTCCGTATTTTAGGTTGTTAACAATACAACCTTGCATAATCTGAAACTGTTTTTGTTTTAGTGATTCATATATTTTTGGGTAGTATTTTTGAAGTTGATATTGGGGTGATGACTTTTCATCCTTTAAATGCGTCATTACAAATTGTTTGATATCAAAAAGCTCATCAATTGGATTTTCTTTTAAGGCACAAATTTTATCAATACCGTCAGAAATAATGCAAAAAGTATGATTGGTTACCGCATCTACCAATTCAGTTTTGTTTTTAAAATACTTATAAATTGTTTTTTTAGAAACACCAAGCGCATTGGCAATTTCATCCATTGTTACACTTTTAAACCCAAGGTTTAAGAACAACTCATTCGATTTTTCAATAATCTTTTCTCTCATAATTCGATGCAAAAATACAACAGGAAACTTTAGAAACAAAAATAGTTTCCAAAGTTTTAATGATTTTTTAACATTTCCTTAAAAAAGTAAAATTTCTTTACAGTATTTTTACAAAAAATTAGAGATTTGGACATTTTACACTATCAGCAAGAATTTTTACAATTTTTAAAATCAAAGAATTGGGTTCAAGAGCCTAAAAACTTGTATGAACCTATAGACTATATTTTACAATTAGGAGGCAAAAGAATTCGCCCTGTTTTAACATTAATGGCGGCAGATATTTTTGGTAGCGATTCTCAAAAAGCATTACCTGCAGCTTTGGCTGTAGAGGTTTTTCATAACTTTACTTTAGTACATGACGATATTATGGACGATGCGCCTTTGCGAAGAGGAAAAGCAACAGTTCATGAAAAATGGGATATTAATACAGGTATTCTTTCTGGTGATGCAATGTTGATTTTAGCCTATAAATATTTTGAAGATTATGAGCCTGTGGTTTTTCAAAAATTGGCAAAATTGTTTAGCAAAACTGCTTTAGAGGTTTGCGATGGCCAACAATTAGATGTCGATTTTGAGACTAGAGAAGATGTAACTATCGATGAATATATGAATATGATTCGTTTAAAAACATCGGTTTTAGTAGCAGCTGCTTTAAAAATGGGTGCAATTGTTGCAGAAACTAGTGAAGAAGATGCGAACTTAATTTATGATTTTGGCTTAAATTTAGGTTTGGCTTTTCAATTACAAGATGATTATTTAGATACTTTTGGAGACCCAGAAACCTTTGGAAAACAGGTTGGAGGAGATATTATGGAAAACAAAAAAACGTTTCTATATTTAAAAGCGTTAGAAGTTAGTACTACTGATATTTCAGATAAATTGAAGTACTTATTTAGAAAGAAATTAGAAGATAATAGTTTTAAAGTAGGCGAGGTAACACGATTGTTTAAAATGAATGACATACCTGTTTTAGTAACAAAAGAAATAGAAATTTATACTCAAAAAGCATTTGATACGCTTTCAAAAATGAATATTAGTGATGTAAATAAGCAAAATTTAAAAGATTTTGGTTTATGGTTAATGAAAAGAACAGTGTAATTATTTTTTAAAATATTTGCAAATAATTTAAAATTAATAGTACATTTGCAAACCAAAATTATAGGTCCTATAGCTCAGTTGGTTAGAGCACCTGACTCATAATCAGGTGGTCCATGGTTCGAGTCCATGTGGGACCACTTTAAACACTCTTAATCTGTTGATTTTGAGTGTTTTTTATTTTTATTTAAATTTTTTGTGTCGGTATTTGTGTCGTTTTTTAAAGCAGTACTTGTGGTTAAAATATCGTTTTTCTGTCTTTTAGTGTGCTTTTAGATCATTTTTTTGCTATAAACTTGCAGTGAATAATTTTGATTAAAACAGCAATTATATTGTCTTCACTATTGCTGTGGTTTTCACATAAGCTAATTAAATCAATCTTAATTAAAGAAAGTTTACCTATACAAATAGCCATTAAAAACTCATAAGGAGCAGAGTCTTTGTTATCTATATCTTCAATCGAATTATTTATTATAGTAATTATTTTTGAACTTGATTTCTCATCTACTTGATAATTTAATTCCTTTTTATTAGCTGATCTCAAAATTGATGCTTGAATTATGCCATCATTATATCTATTGAAATTTTCTGGATCTAAAATATACCTTTCATAAATAGTTTGTTTTATTTTCTTTTTAAGTCTAAAATTATGAAGAACAGACAAAATAGAGAAATATACTTTTGATTGCTGTATTTCCTCTGAATCCCACTTAGTAAATTTAAAAAAAGCAAAATTTTTATTTAACAACAATCTACTATCATCCTTTTTATTTAAGAAGACATTATTTACTAAACCCTCATTACTATTTAATTCATTATACCTTTTTTGAAAGAATAGTTTAGTTGATTCATTTATTATATCATCAGTTTCAAATTCATTAAAACCATGTAAGAGTTTGTTAAGGAGGTCTTTTTCAAATTCCCAGCTAATACTATCACTATCTTCATTTGGTAAATAAAATTTATCAATAGTAACAAAACTATAAGTCTCAAATCTATTGTACTTACCATACTTTAAGTTACTCATAAGAAGCTTATAGGATTTTTCATCCATAGATCTTGCGAAGCCATTAAAATATATTATTTGAGAATGCTCTTGAGTTCTTAATTTCCTGCTAACTTCAGATAATTTTTTACCATTTGAAACGCATGATGAGCAAACTAAATAACAGGAGGCCTCTGTCAAGTTTTCTTCTAAAGTAATCGATTTATAATAGACAGATTCAACCTTTACTGAATGTTTTTCAGAATAATAATCTTTGATTTTATCTGCTATATATTTGGATTCTGCGTTATCAACGTAAATAATTTTTTTAATATTAATTGGCAGTTTATTAATTATTAAGTGTTTCGTTTTCTTTTCAAAATAATTTAAATTATCGTCATTTTCTAAATTTGAAAACAACTTTTTAACATCAATATATATATCTCTTGTTTTACCAAGCGAGTTTTTCCCTTTATAACAAGTGATAAAATCATATTTTAAGTAATTAAACATTAAATCACTCAAGTTTTCTGGAGCATCGTCTAGATTTATTGTAAAATTTGATATAACTGGCGGAGAAGGAATAAATTGTTCATCTTCAAATTTAATTTCAAAAGTTCTATTTGGAAATTCTTTTTTAAATTCTTTAGGCTCTTTTGACACAAATTCAGAGCCCAATATTTCTTGAGAAGTTTGTCTATTCATAATTGAATATGAATGTTCATCATTTTTATCAAAACCAAAAAGAACTATGATTTTTGACCAATCAACACCCAAATCGTTTAATTTTTGTGGTAAAGAACCATTAATTGAAGTTGAGACAATAAAAAGTGATTTCCCATTATTTTCGATATCATCTCGAGACATTTTGTTAGACGAATAGAATTTTATACGAGGATTGTATGGCTCTTGTTGATTCAAGTTCTTATACAAAATACAAGAATAAATAAGCGGAAAAATTGTAGGTGTATCTGAATATATAATTTCAGGATTTTCTTTTAAATAGGGTAATAAAAAAATAGCTAATATATTGATATCTTGACTTTCTTTGAAAATATTTGCTATTCTAATGAAATGTGTAGCGTAAACACCTGATGGTAATAAAAAATAAGATTCTTCACCAGCTTTTAAGATAGAATCATATTTTTCTAAAAAATGAGTACAAACCGAGGCTGATATTTCATAATTAAGTTTTTGATTAATTTGTTTATTATTGGAATTTATAATGCCACCATTAACCTTATATCTATATTCATTAATAAGAATATTTTCAAAATTTGGTATTCTCTCTTTTACTATTTTGTATTCTGTATTGTTATCAGGACTTAATAAATGAATTATTTCAGGTGCGTAATTATTATTTAAAAAATTTTTTATTTCAGTTTCAAGGTCTAAATTATTATCACAAGAAGAAATGATAATACACCAGTTTATTTTTTTAGAATATTTAAAAGAAGTTATAATCATTAGTTAGTTTCTGAAGTTGGTAAAAAAATTGAAAACATTGTTCCTTCTGTTTTGAAATTTGGGATTGATTTTTTTTGAGCATCATACCAATTCTCTAACTTATATTCTTCTTTTTGTTTCGGTTTATTTGCGTCAAAAGGATTTTTATTAAAATCACGAACTAACTTCAAGCCATTAGTTCTTATTTTAAGGTATCCATTTCTTAAATCTAACAACTTCATCATATTGAATAAACCAAAACCCCTTTCATAATTACTTGATTTATCGGTTGTGTTTTCTTTAATTAAACAATCAATTATTGCATCGTATATTTCTTGGGTTGTATTAAGTTCAGTTATTTCTTTTTGCAGCCATCTTCCTGCTAAACCAGAACCTGAATCAAAAATTGATAATTCTATGACTTGATTTTCAGCTTCACTATTAGAAATTAAATTTGTAAAATATTGATATAGCGATTTATCATCTTTACAATTTTTAAGTAATTCTTTTTTGTTTCCATGATGAGAAGAAATCATTAAACCTCTAACACCAGTTTCAAATGTTTTATCCTCATGATTACTCTGACTCCAAAAATGAGTGTTTTCAATTAATTCAAATATTATTTCACCAATTAGTTCTTGATAGTGCTCAACAACAGTTGTTGAAGTACTTTTAGAATAAGTTTTAGAAACATCAATTAATATATCTTTAGTAAGTTCAATTATTTGTTTTTTTGATTTTAAATTGCCATTTGAATAGTATAGAGCGGAAGGAAAAGGATTGGCAGAATGTTGAATAGCTGAAATAAAACTATTATTACCTTTTTTCCAGTTTTTATTTATACTTAAAAAGTCGATCCTTTTTTTTATTACACTAGCAACCTTAGAAGAAATATTAGTTTCATCTAAAAGGTAAATTCCGTTTTTATAACCCATACAGCCAGCAACAAAGTTCCAAAATCGATTGAACATTAGCTCTATTTTATCATCAAGATCTGAAGAATCTTTGTTATAATGAACGTATAATCTTCCTTTACTTATTCTGCTCCAAGTAATTATTAACTGTATGATTTCTGTATATATACCAAGTTGTTTTCCTTTAAGATTTGCAGGTATATATAAATCTGCATTGGGGTATTTGTTTAATAATCCATAATTATTTTCAATATCTGAATAGTTAGTGTTATTTTTTATGTTTATTTTCATAATAATATTCAAGTATTTATTTAACTCTTTTTTTCTTCAAAAAAAACTTATTTTTACCCATCAAAACCATTTACAAAGGTTTCTACAAAGCCAATTATTTTACGAATTAAGCTATCGCCAATCTTTTTTCTTTTTAGAACAGATGGTTTTTCTCCTTCTATTAAATCTAAAACTTCTTCTCTTAATGGCTCTCTTTCAGCGAAAAGATAATCTTCAATTAGTTTTTGTGTTTTTGTTTTTTCTAATTTTTCTTCTTTTATCAAGCTGTTAAAAGCTTTCTGTTGCTCTTCGTTCCAATATCTTTCAAATTCTTTTGGAATTGTTTCTGTATCTTCTATTTGAGGTAAGTTATCTAGTATAAATCGCTCTATAAGTTCTCTTTTGCTTCTTAAGTGCGCTTCACCTGCCATTAAATCGAGAATCTCTTTTTGCTTTTTGGCTTTCTCTTCTTTTTTACTTTCTTTTAAAATACCTAATAACTTTAAAATGTAATTTACATTTATTTCATCTCTATGAATTAATTCTAATTCGAAATCAACATCATCAAGAATGGAAACTTTTTCTTTTTGTGTATCACTTTTAACTTTATCATGTAAGTCAAGGTATTTGCTTTTGTAATCTTCAAATTGTTGACTTTCCATTGCTAAATCTTCCCAAGTAAAATCAGCAAAAGAGGTTAAGATATTTTTAATACGCATTAAGTTTCTAAATGCCTTTATAAATTCTAATTCATCCTCCTCGCTTACTAAATCATTAACGCTATTTACAGTTGGTGTAACTTTTATAAGGTTTGTAAAAGCATCATTAAATTGTTGTACATAATCTTCAATAGGTTTCATTATAATAACCTCTATTGCTTCTTTATTACTAAACAATGTAATTGCCTGATCTGTTGCTTTCTTTAGATTTCGAAACGCTACTATATTTCCTTGTGATTTTTGCTCATTAATTATTCTGTTGGTTCTTGAATAGGCTTGTATTAAACCATGATATTTCAAATTCTTATCAACATATAAAGTATTTAAACCAGGACTATCAAAACCCGTTAAAAACATATTAACTACTAACAGAATATCAATTTTACGCTCTTTAACTTTTTTAGAAATATCATTATAGTAATTGTAGAAAGATTGGCTGTCTTTAGTGGAGTGATTCGTGCCAAACATCTTATTAAAATGAATAATATATTCATCTAAACTTTCTCTACTATGCTTATTCATACCATACAAAGCAGGCGATTCTTCGACCACAGAAACTTCTTCTGGAATAAAACCATTTGCATCTGCATCTTCTTCATTGGCAACATAGCTAAAAATGGTAGCAATTTTTAAATTGTGCTTTCCTTCTTCTTTTTTCTTTTGAAGTAAATCGTAATATTTAATTAGTGTTTTTACTGAACTAACACAAAACATTGCAGTAAACTCTTTGTTATGTGTTTTACGATTATGATGTGCTAAAATATAATCTGCAATTTTATCCAAACGTTTAGGAGATTCCATTAATTCCTTTGTGTCTATATCTTCAACCTCAATATCTACATTGGTTTCTGCATCTTCTTTTTGTTTGTATTTACCTACATATTCAATGGCAAATTTTAAAACATTTTCATCTTTAATGGCATCTGTAATTACATATTTATGCAAAGATTCTCCAAATAATTCTTTCGTTGTTCTTTTGCCTAACTCGTTTTTAACGGCATTGTCTGCAAATATTGGTGTTCCTGTAAAGCCAAATAGTTGATTGTTCTTAAAAAATGCTTTGATACGATTATGTGTATCGCCAAATTGACTTCTATGACATTCATCAAAAATGAAAACAATTCTTTCATCTTGTAGTTTTTCCATTTTACTTAAATACTGACTTTTACTAATAGCAGTATTTAATTTCTGAATGGTTGTAACTATTAATTTAGTATCGTTAGAAAATTGTTTTACTAATGCTTTTGTATTGTCTGTGCCGTCAATAGAGCCTTTACTGAAACTATTAAACTCTTTTGTTGTCTGATAATCTAAATCTTTTCTATCTACCACAAATACCACCTTTTTTATTTGTGGCATATTCATAATAATTTGACTTGCTTTAAAAGAAGTTAATGTTTTACCAGAACCAGTAGTATGCCATATATAACCATTATTATTTGAATTTTTTACTTGGTCTATTATAGCTTCTACTGCATAAAATTGATAAGGTCTTAATACCATTAATATCCTATGTGTTTCATTCAGCACAATGTATTTACATATCATTTTAGAGATATGACAAGGCTCTAAAAATTCACTTGTAAATCCGTTTAAGATGTTTGTTAAACGTTTGTTGTTTTTATCTGTCCAGAAGAAAGTTTGCTTAAAAGATTGATTTCTATTATTAGCATAGTATTTTGTGTTGACACCATTACTAATAACAAAGATTTGAACGTATTGAAATAAGGCAGATTTTGCACCAAATGAATGTCTTTGATAACGATTAATTTGATTGAAAGCTTCTTTCATTTCCAATCCTCTACGTTTTAATTCTATTTGAACTAAAGGCAAACCATTTACCAATAAAGTAACATCATATCTATTTTTATAAGCGCCTTCAATTGTTACCTGATGCGTTACTTGATATTGATTTTGACACCAATGATTGGTATTTAGAAACTCGAAATATAAATTATCTCCATTATCTCTAACAATATGTTGTTTTTCTCTTAAAGTTTTTGATTTTTCAAATACAGAACCTTTGCTTAAAATATTTAAAACACGCTCAAATTCTTTTTCAGAAAATTGAATTTTGTTGTGTTTTTCTAATTGATTTTTTAGGTTTAAAACTAATGCTTGTTCATCTGATATAAGTACTTTTTCATAACCTAATGTAACTAATTGTGCAACTAATTTATTTTCTAATACTTGTTCTGATTGCTTACTCATTTTTTTCTAACTATTCAAGATATGAGGTTAAATATTATAATAATGTTAATAATAGCACTAATATTGTTGATAACTCAAATAATATTATATATTTGCAGTGTTCATTCTACCATATTAGGAGAATTGAATTACGAAATCCGATACGCCCAGATGTGTACCGGATTTTGCGGTTTAATATACTTCCTCTAATTTATTTTTAAACTTGTTTTTTATCATATTAGGTCCTCCATATTTCTTTTCAAGATAGTATGCAGTAATAAAATAATAATCTAATTTACTTCTTTGAGGTTCTAAAATTATGATATATTTTTCTGTTACATTATAGATATAAGTTCTAATTACATTTTTCCCCCTAATTCTATTAGTGCAACTAAATATTTTTACATCATCTGTAATTTTTTCTTTAATATGAGGTAAAATCCAGTGTAATCTTTTAGAACGTTCAAAATCAAAAAAATCTCTCGACTTAATTACTTTTCCTTTTTTATCTCTTTCATCTTCTGTCTTATAGGTTAGATGTTTAAACAAAGAATCTACATCTATAACATCTTCTTTTTTAAGAGGTCTAATAATTTTAGTTTGAAAAGTAAAATACTTGTTATCTGCAATATCTCTGTCAAAAATTGCTTTTAAAGATACTTTACGTTGACTTTCATTTAAGTGATTTAACTCTAAAAAATCTTTATATTTTTTTATATAATTAATTGCCATTCTTTAAATCGATAAAAAATAAATTAAACTTGTTTTCTGCTTTAGCTGTTTTTTCAGTTAATGGTTTACCACAATGTTTTTCGATTTTATCTATGATATTATTTTTTGCTGTAACTTTATTTAATTCTCTTAATTTGTAATTTATTGCACCCATTAATACGTCTGTTAATTGCATTAATTCACTTTCATAAGATTTAATAATTTGTAAATTTCTAATGTTACTATAATCTCTTTCAAGGTATTTTTTTAGACTTTTTGCTTTTTTGTAGGAATGCGTGTCTTTTATATCTAAATAGATGTTATAATAGTTTTCTGGGAATATTTTTTTGTTGAGTAATTGATAATACATTTTGTCATAAAACGTGTTATGATCTTGATGATGATGTTCGTGATTTAACTGTGATTTATCAATTACAATAGCTCTAAAATTTAAATCGTTGCTAAAAAAATAATCTATTATTTCATTATAAAAAGGATATTGAGATTTTGAAATAGAACTCCATTTCATCTCACCTTTATAGTAATGCTCTATTTTCATTTCTCTGATATTTTTATTGTGCATTTTTAATAAATGATAAGGTGTACTTATATACGAAAGAATCATATAGGGTTGCCCATCATTTTCTATATGTGTGCTTTCATCACAATAAATATTAAATGTTTTGCTCATAGCTTTTATTTTTATTGCAGTTTTTTCTTAATGTCTATCGCTTTTATTTTTGCTTCTAAAACTCTTTTTTTCTTTTCAAATTCTTTAATTGCAGCAGTCCTTTCTGTTTCTTCTAAATCGTGAAACTCAAATTTATAAGCCCAAATGGTATTTTCTATACCTTCTAATTGTTTTAATAAATCTTCATTATTATTCATAGCTTTTATTTTTTTAAACAAACATTTGTTGCAACAACCCTTTTTTGTAGGTTTTTGTATGTGCTATTTTTTGGTTGACAATGGCTATATTTTTATCGATTGCTGATAAGAAACTAGCGATTTTAATTTGTTCTTTTACACAAGGGATTTTTACGTCAATATCAAAAAAGTCATTAACACCAATATTTAATAATCCGTGATTTCTTGCACCCTCTTGAGCAACTTTTTCTATTTCCCTATTTTGTAGTCCGCTCTCAAAATACTGTTCCATAAAATCAAGAGAAACCTTTTTATTGAATCTAAAGCAAATATATAGGGTTGAAACAACACCAAAATCATATCTATTTAAACGTTTAATAGCTCCCATTGGGTAGCCATTGGAATAACTTTTATTATATGCAAAATCATTTTTTTCTATTAGATAATAACCTGTTAAGTTTTTTGCAGAAACTGATTTATTAAAATATTCCAACTGACTAATTAAACCTAACTGAGATGAAATAGTTAGTACATTTTGATTATCAATTTTGTTCTTTGTTTTTATTCTTTCTGATAAATCAGAAAGTTGTTTTTCTTTCCATTCAGGAAAAGAATCTCCATTATCATCTTTAAACATTAACTCTTGCTTAAATATTTTTTGGATAATACCTTTTTTGTAGTCTTCTAAAAGTGTTTTCTTTTTTTCTAAACTTTGAATTTGATTGTCTATTGATGATAAGAAATTGGCTATTTTTTGTTGTTCTTTTACAGTTGGGATTGTTAGTTTTACTTTTGATAATCTTCCTGTGGACAAACCTAATACTTTTGTTCCTTGAGCAATTGTCATAATTTGTTTTCTGACTCCCCAAGATTTAACCAAATATCCCGTAAAACCTATAGCCATTTTATATTTATTTGGTCGAGCCAAAAATGTATGTAAACCAGCCAAAAGGCTTTCTTTATTTATATTTTTAATTTCAATAGTTTTCCCAATATCGCTATAATCTTCAGATGCATCTGCAATAATCAAATCTCCTTCTTTGCAATAGTTCTCGTCCTTTATTTTTGATAAATTTACATCATCGTTTATAAAAGGGACATTTTCTTTAGTAATATCAAAAACTGTTTCAAATTTTTTATGAATATCACCATAATGTATGTTTTTTACTAAACCTTTTTCATTATTTAGATACTCCCTCGAATACGAATTAGTTGAGTAAAAAGTATATATCTCTTCATATATTTTCACAAACCAATCATCTTTAAATCTTGAAAACCTCAATTCAGGAACCAACCTTTTTTCTTTCATCATTTTAAAAAGGAGTTTTAATATTCAGCTCTTTGCAAAAAGAAGCAATTAATTTTTCGTTTTCTTGCAATTCTGTGTCTAAACCTTGTATTTCAGTGGCTATAGTTTCAATATCAATTGGTGCTTCTTCTTCAAAAGTATCTACATAACGTGGTATGTTTAAATTGTAATCGTTTTCTACAATTTCTGCAAGTGTTGCTTTATAACTGTATTTATCTTCTTCTAAACGTTCTCTGTAAGTAGTTACAATTTTATCAATATCATTTTCACTCAATTGGTTTTGCGTTTTTACTTTCTCAAAATGGGTACTTGCATCAATAAACAAAACATCTTCTGGGTGTTCTCTACATTTTTTAAAAACCATTATACAAGTGGGTATGCTTGTACCATAAAAAATATTGGCAGGCAACCCAATTACAGCATCTAAATAATTACGGTCTTCTATTAAATATTTTCTGATATGTTGTTCTGCTCCACCTCTAAATAATGCTCCATGAGGTAACACCAAAGCCATAGTACCATTGTCTGCTAAATGGTGTATCATATGTTGTACAAAGGCAAAATCTGCTTTACTTTTGGGTGCTAATTTTCCATATTGGCTAAATCTGTCATCAGAAGTAAATAAAGCATTTGCAGACCAATTTGCAGAAAATGGCGGGTTGGCTACAATCGCTTCAAAACGTTGGTTTATATGTTGTGGGTATTCTAAAGTATCTTCTTGTTTTATATCAAATTTACGATAATGCACATCGTGCAAAATCATATTCATACGTGCTAAATTGTAGGTTGTTCTGTTTAATTCTTGTCCGTAAAAATTGGTAACTTCTTTAACTTCTTTAGCAACTCTTAATAGAAGTGAACCAGAACCACAAGTTGGGTCGTACACCGATTTTAGTTTGCTTTTGCCTGTAGTTACAATTTTTGCCAACACTATACTTACTTCTTGTGGTGTGTAAAATTCGCCTGCTTTTTTACCTGCGCCACTTGCAAATTTTCCTATTAAATACTCGTAAGCATCACCTAAAACATCTAATTCTGTGTTTTCTAACTTAAAATCGATATTGTCTAAATGTGATAATACTTTTGCTATAATTTCATTTCTTGCTTCTGGATTTTTCCCTAATTTGGTAGAGTTTAAATCCATATCTTCAAAAAGGTTGTCAAAGTCATCTTCACTATCAGTACCCATTGTAGAAAGCTGGATGTTGGTTAAGATTCTTTGTAAGTCTTCTAAAATAAAATTAGGTGTATCTTCTACATCGCTATTACCTCTTTTGGCAACTTCACTAAATAATTCGCTTGGTTTTAAAAAGTAGCCTAAAGATAAAAGGGCATCTTCTTTAATGGCTTCTATATATTCTTTTCCCTTTTCAGTATTTTCGTCAATATCTGTAAATTTTATGCCATCTGGCTTTAAGATGTTGTTTGCATAGAGTTCCATTTTTTCTGCTAAATATTTGTAGAAAATAAAACCTAATATATAATCTCTAAACTCGTCTGCATTCATTTTGCCACGTAAAGTATTGGCAATATTCCATAGTTGTTGTTCGAGTTGTTTTTTGTGGTCTTCTGACATTTGTATTAGCTCTTTTTATTTAAACCTTAAAAATAGAATATTAATTTTTAAAAGGGTACTAAAATAATTCTGTTTTACTTAAAACACAATTGTAATAATTTTTTGGGCTGTTGCTATTTATTTGCTGATGTAAAGAAAAATTCCTATAAAATTGTGTGTGGATTTATGTTTGCAAAGCGGTTGTTTTATGTTTGCTTGTTTTTTGTAGATGTATTTAAAGTGTTGTTTTTTAAGTGTTTGTATTTGTTTTGGTAAATCTATAGGTTTGCAAAATGTTTGCAAAATGTTTGCTCGTTTTTAATTTTATATATGGATATTGTTTAATTTACAATAGTAGAAAAATGTAGCAATTGAGTAATTGTATGTGTTTTTTAAACAATGATTGTATTGTTTATCTGTTTCAGAAGAGTTATAGTCATTTTTAATCTGACTTATAAAGTGAAAGTAGTTTCTTCCGTTTTCGCCAAATTCATTTGCAATTCCACAACCAATAGCAAACCAAGATTCGTAATCTGTAGCAAGAATAACTTGTTTTTCTTTTATAATATTTAAGTGTTTTTCGACACTATTATTTGTTGATGCAAAATTGTTGGTTATGTAATTTTTACTGTTGTATTTTTTTATTGGTGTGTTGTAAATTTGTTTGAATTTTGTTGCTGAATGATTAAAATAGGCATTATCATCAAAAGAATATCCTCTTAACCTAGATACATCTTTGCAACTTTTATCAATATTAATTCCTAAATTTTTAAAGCTTAATAAAAGTGCTTCAAAATGTTGTTTGTGTTTTGTTGGGTTACTTATTGGAATTAATCCCCAATAGCCATTTCCAGAAACGGATAAACCACAATAGGCAACTTCTTTAATTTCTCTAATTTGTTCCTTTAAATCTTCATAATTGTAGATATGAATATTGTCCTTAAAATCAATATCAAATTGAATAAATCCAGAGTGCTTTAATAAACCTTTTGCATTCCTTTTTGAGAATAGTCCACTTGGTGTAATTGCAGGAAGTTTAGATTTTAGGTGCTTTTTTATTTTTTCATCTTTGGTATTTCTTATTTTTTCTACTTGAGTAAAGTATTTTTTAGAATTTAACCAAACTAACAAGTTTACTTCTTTTGGTTCTGTAGCTAAATAACTTGAAAAAGCACTTATTTGGATGTTTAGAATAGATTTATTTTTCATTTTACATTTTTTACTTACCCTATTACCAAACCTAGTTATAGCTTTAAATTTAAAGTTTTAAATCCCTTACCTTTCTTACCTAATATTTAGAATTGTGGTAATATTAGGTAACTTTGGGTAAGATTGATATTCAGCAAAAGGTCTAAAGAAATAGAATGTTTTTAAGGTTTTAAGAACTTTAGGTAATATGGATAGGGTTAATTTGAAGAAACTTTAAAACTATCTTCAAAAGATGAAGCTATTTTTTCTACAAAATAACCATATACGCCTTTGTGTTTTAACCTCTCAAAGCCAATTGCTTTTAAAGCTTTGCCAACACCAATATTATTAAGTCTTGGTAAAGAGGATTGCGCTTTTATGCTAACCAAAACTTCTGTAGCTGTTAGAAAAACCACATTGGTTCCTGTTGTGTTTTTTGGTATTTTAAAGAATTTATTGATAAGTTCTCTTTCTGGGCTCATAATGGTATATTTTTCATTTCTTTTTTCATTTTCGATAACATCTTGTGGATTAAAAACTTCATCAAAATTTTTATCGTTTGACAATGCATTGGCTTGTATCCAGAGATTATCAATGTCAAAGTTTGTTTTGTAGCTCCAGTCTATGTTTCTTATCGAAAAAACAATCCACCTAACAGATCCTGTTTCATCCTGTAAAAAGGTGCTTTTATTAGTAGAGCCTATAAAAGATGCCACTCTATCTATAATTGAGTTTTTCTTGTCATAAGGTAGCCTTTCATTTATTTGCTCTTTAGAAAAGAATGCTTTTAAATGATTAATTTCTCTTTTAGATAATACAGCCAGTTCGTCTAAATTAATTAGAAAATTTTTACAAAGAAGTATTCTTGCATCTTTATCATTGCTAATATCTTCAGCAATAAATTTTGATAATTCAGGTGGACATAAATACCTACACCAAGAACTTTTCCCAATATTTTGTCCATTTCCATCATCACTTAATATAAAAGCTTGTTTATTAAAATAAGCAGGAATTGTAGCACATTTTACGGTTCTTACAATCCATTTTTTGAAAGAATGTTTAAAAATTTCTCTTTCGTTTTCGTCTGTAAGTTTAATATAGTCAAGAAATTCGCTTATGTAATCTGTTTTTCCATCCCATTTTGGTAAATGATTGAAGTAATCTCTTATTGGATTAAATTTTTCTGGAAAATCTGATTTTAATATCGATATCAAAGAGTTCATAGGTATGTTAATGCCTTTTTTCTTTAATTCTACAAACAATGCGTGTTCGTTTAACGTTTTCCAATCGTTTTCATTTTTGTTTGAGAGTTCAATATCTATGGTAATTTCATTAAAACGAAAATCGTAATTTTCTGATAGATAATCTTCTGTAATGTGAAATATGGTATTTCCAGATTTATTTTCTGTAGTATTATTTAAACTAAAACCAGGTTTAATTTTTACTTCAATTTTATTATCTTGCGTTTGATTTTTAACCGAATCTTGGGTGCTACTTGTAGTGCCCTTTTTTTTTGATTTATCCATAACTAATTGTTGATTTTAGTTAATGCGCTTTCTACTTCAGTGCGTTTAAATCTTTTTTTGTTACCAATCCTGTAAGCTGTGAGGATGCCTTTTTTAGTCCATATATCAACGCTAACGAGTGATATTGAAAGAATTTCGCCCACTTCTTTTCTGGTAATCCAAATGGTAGGCTCTTTTGGTTGAAAGTTTTCTTTAAATCTATCAAAGATTTTTTCAACTGCTTTTGAGATACTAGTAGTTAAGTCATCTTGATTTGTGTGGTGTACTTGTGTTACTTTTTGATTTGCCATAATTTTATGAGTTTTAATTATTGGCAAATTTCATAATGTTTAAAATAAATTTTATTACATAGAAAAGTTTTTGAACTACATAAAAATACAAAGCATATAAAAGATAATTAAATTGTAGGAATTATGAGAAATTTGAAACAACATTAAAAAAATCTTGTGCATCTGATTCATATTTTATTGGACTAGAAAATCTAGTATATTTTTTATTAAAATGGTTGTTTATGAATTTTCTAAAATCCTTTTTTTCTACATTTTTTTTAAGAACATTCTTATTTTTATTAAATAAATCCATCGTAACATTATAGAAAGCGTGAGAACATGGACTTAATCTATTTTCCTTTATAACATTATGACTTTCATCAATAATATTTTCATCTTTTAGAAATTTAAAAAAGATTTTTTCGTTTCTTCTATCTTTGAAAATAAGAGGATAATTACTATTCAAATCATTAGCACTTTTCAATATTTGGAAATAATTGTATTGTTCTTCTGTTATTGAAAAAACCTTTTCTTCTGTTTCGTTTATTTCCTTTTTATCAAAAGGACTGAAACCATTAATTAACTTTTGTTCTAGTAAATCTCTTTCTTTTTTTAACGCTACAATTCTTAAGTCAACATCTTGAATTTGATTAATGTAGGATGTATGTTTTATAGCTTCAAATTTTTTAGTATTCGGGTCCCGAAAATGATAAGAAATGTGCCAATCAGATTTTATATCAGGTATTAATTTCCCTTTTACATATTTTGCAATAATTTGGAGTGTTGGTCTAAACCATAAGTTGTTTTGAGGCACTGGTTCCGAAATTGATTTAAAAGGTGAGTAACTATCACCTAAAAATAGCTCTAAAGCTGTCCTTAAATTATTTATTGCATAGATTTTTTCGTTAGTATTCATAATTTTATTGATACCCATTGTTTCTATAAATTTTTCAAGTTTATTCGTCTCAGGGTTTAAATAATAATAATAAACATACCATTTGTATTTTTTGCCTATCCATGGTAGGTCATCTTTTTTTGCAATAAATATTTCTGGTTTACTCCAAGTTAAATTAATATCTGTATTCATTTTAATTTTTTTATTTCAATTTTTACTCTACTGTTAATTTAGATTTTACTTGAAAGAAAGGATTTTCTGCAATTTTAACAGCTCTCTCATCATCTGTAATTTTTATATAATTTCTAAAGGTTTTTAGAGAAGTATGCCCACTTATTGCCATAATATCAATTTCTGGCATTCCTGCAAGGTATGCATTGGTGCAAAAACTACGTCTAGAAGTGTGATTTTTAATTAAATCGTATTTAGGTAGATTTTTAGTTATTTTCTTACCTCCTTTTATTGTGTTTATTGTAATATTCTCTTTGATTTTAGCTTTGTAACCAATTTTACTTAAAGAATCATTTATTTTTTGAGCGTACATCTTTTTAGGTGGATGGCCACCATTTTTAGCTAGGATTTTTTCTACTTCTGGATGTAATGGAATAGGTAAATATTTACCAGTTTTTTTAACTATAACTTTAAAAATTCTTTTTCCTTGATGTGTAGAAATATTTTCTTTAGTCAACCCATTAAAATCTGAAACTCTTAATCCTGTAAAAGCACCAATTATAAATAAATCTCTAGCATTGTCTAATATTGGTTCGTCTTTAAGATTTAACGCAATGATTTTGTTGAGCTCTTCAATATTCAAGTAGATTTGTTCAGAAGTTCCTGTTGGTTTCATAAAACGCTTGTTTCTGAAAGTTAAATTCGTATTTAAACCTTCTTCTGTTGCTTTGTTCATAAACATTTTTAAAACTTTTATAAACTTGCCAATGGTATTTATTGAAAAGTCTAGTTCTTCAAGGTAGTTAACGAAAGCATAATAGAAATCTAGGGTAATTGTATTAAAGGTAATTTCATAATTATTTTCTTTTTCAAAAGATTGTATTAGTTCTAATACTCTTTTGTAATCGTGCAATGTTCTATCAGATATTTTTGCGCCTGTACTTTCAATAATTCTGTTTTCAGATTGTTCAATAAACTTATCAATGAAAGGGTAGAAGGTAAGTTCCTTTTCAATATGAACAATTTTTTTACCAAAGAAAACATCGATATCTTCTTTCAATAATTTAGTAACTTTTTGATTATTGTATGTTTTATAGTTATTGATTTTTTCGAAAACAAAAGAATCGAATTCAGAAAGTTTACTATTAATACTATCTTTTATTGAAGATGCAGATGCAACATTTCTAACTTTTTGGTTTCTTTCGTCCCAAAATTTAGGAAGTATTTTAGATTTTGTTGCTCCTCGTAACCTATCTTTTGCTGATAAATGAATATCATAATAAATAGATACTGGTTTTATTGCTTTTTTATTTCGCAATAAAAATTTAACTGATGCCATAAGAAATGATTTTTAACCATTTCAAAGATAAAAATTTATTTTTTTGTGTCGGTTTTTGTGTCGGTTTTTTATTGGATTAAGTTTTTCTAAGTTTTACTTTATTTTGGTTTTTTTCAATTATAGTAAGGGTTTAGGTCGTTTTTAATGAAGTTTAAAAAAGTAAAAAAACAGTATTTTTAAGTCCATGTGGGACCACTTTAAACACTCTTAATCATTTGATTTTGAGTGTTTTTTTGTTTTTATTGAAATTTTTTGTGTCGCTTATTTATATTTAAAAACAGTAATATTCATTTCATATTTACTATATTTATAATAAATTAAATTGGCTTTAGTCTAATTTATATATGTCAAATTGATAATATTTTTA
>TARA_R110002126_G_scaffold291782_1_pt1 | contig 60481 bp, 33 predicted proteins | sample TARA_R110002126 | Tara Oceans TARA_R110002126 (sample SAMEA4397536) | marine metagenome | biome: Polar Biome; feature: [DCM] deep chlorophyll maximum layer (ENVO:01000326); material: water (ENVO:00002006), including particulate matter (ENVO:01000060) such as... | depth 30 m | reverse complement strand
CATAATCATAAACATTCTGTTACCAGTTAAATAGATTTGCATATCTACTATACCAGCATCTTTAATACTTTTTGTAATTTCTGGCCAAGCATTACCTGCAGCGTGATATTCTTTGTATTCTACAATTAATTTAGCATCGTCTTTCAAATCGCAAGAATAACAGTATCTTTTTGTTCTTATAAAACTTATACTTTAGATGTTTTGTAAGTTGAATATCCATAGAAAGCAACAACCGACAAACAGATTAATGGTAAAATGAAAGAAAAATTAACCTCAGGAATAAAACCTAAGATTTGCATATCTGCAAAACCAGAACCACCCCAATCTAAAATACTTCCTTGTAAAACTGGCATTAACGCACCACCAACAATTGCCATCACCAAACCTGCAGAACCTATTTTAGCTTCATCACCCATATTTTTTAAGGAAATTCCGTAAATTGTTGGAAACATAATTGACATAAATAAAGAAACACCAACTAAAGAATATAATCCTAGTGTTCCGTTTATTAAAATTGCTCCTGCACAAAAAATAACACCTCCAAGACCAAACAACATTAATATTTTAGACGGATTTATGGTTTTCATTAAACCAGTCCCTATCCATCTTCCTGTTAAGAAAATTATCATTGCAGCTACGTTAAACCAAGTTGCTGTTAATTGTTCTGTTGCTGGCAAACCTTCGTTTATATTATCAACATATTGAAAAATATAGGTCCAACACATAATTTGTGCTCCTACGTAAAAAGCTTGTGCAATTACACCAAACACATAATTTTTATTGGCGAATAATTTTTTAAAAGAATCTGATACAGATATTTTTTCATCCTCTGGAGTTTTAGGGATTTTTGTAAAAATGATGAGAATCATAATTGCCAAAACGACCAATCCTAAAATAATATAAGGCACACTAATTACACTTAAATCATTTTCTCTTACTGAGGCTTTAGCTGTTTCTGATAAAGTGTCATAAATCAAAGCTCCAGAAGCATCTTTATCATCAGAACGCAAAGCCGAAATAACAAATTGTTGTGCAACAATCATCCCCATTAATGAGCCAATTGGATTAAATGCTTGTGCTAAATTTAATCTTTGTGTAGCAGTTTCTTTATCGCCTAAAGATAAAATTAACGGATTTGAAGTTGTTTCTAAAAAAGCCAAACCACAAGTAATTACCCAAAGTGAAATTAAAAAATAATTAAATTCTTGATTTGCTGCCGCAGGATAAAATAAAAATGCACCAATGGCATATAACGACAATCCTAAAATAATACCAGATTTATAACTATATTTTCGGATAAACAAAGCAGCTGGCAACGCCATGAAAAAATAGCCAAAGTAAAATGCAAATTGCACTAAAGAAGCTTGCACATTAGACAGCTCTGGCATTACTTTCTTAAATGCAGAAACCATTGGGTTTGTTAAGTCATTAGCAATTCCCCAAAGCGCAAAAAGAGAAGTTATAATGATAAAAGGAAATAGTAATTCTTTTCTAACTACAGGTATTTTTTTTATGTTGCTCATTAATTGGTATTTTATATTAAACTTGTAATTGTATTCGTAATTTCATTAAATATTTCTTCAGGTAATTTTCCTTCTTCCCAAGCTTCTAAAACATCTGTTAGTTGTTCCATTTTTGTTGGTCCAACAACAACTCTATTTGCTTCTGCAATAGAAAACACATATCTTAAAGCCAATCTTGACAAAGGAATATTACTTTTTTTAGCAATTTCATTCACTTTTAAAGCAACATCAACATCAGCATTAGAAATCCATTCATTGTTTGGTCTTTCATTATTATATAGATCTAATCTACTACCTAACAAACCCATATGTAATGCAGACGCAGCATAATATGCCATATTTTCTTTTTCTATAATTGGCAAATCTTTCTCAAAACCAGTTAAATTACATGCATCTAGTTTTAAGAAACCAGAAACTACATCAAAATTTTGCTTTATCATATGTGGATAAAATGGTTCATTTGGATTTCCACCAATTCCTAACGATTTTACAATTCCTTCTTTTTTAAAAGATTGTAAGCAATCCATAATTTCATCCATTTTTTCTACCGGAACTAAATGAGGTTCGTGTAAAAACAATAAATCTATACTATCTAAACCTAAAACGTCAAGACTTTCATAGACGCTTTTTCGCATAGCTTCAGTAGCATAATCTACAATGGTATCTTCTGCTCTATCTGCTTTTAAACGACCAACTTTTGTGCTCACAAAAGGCTTTTTCCCAGTCCATTCTTTTAACGCTTTTCCTACAAATTCCTGAGATTTATTGTACGATGGAGAGGTGTCAAAAACACTAATGCCATTTTCTAAAGCGTGCATTAAAATACCTATTGCAGTTTTTTCTTCAATTGATCTCCAAACACCTCCTAAACCCGAGCAGCCTAATACTAATCGACTTTCGTAACTAAAAAAATCGCTCTTTTTGTAATCACCTTTTATATATGTTGGTTTTGTTTTCATTTTTATAAATTATAAAATTTTATGGCATTTTCTCCCATAATTGCTTTTTGTTCAGCTTGTGAGAATTTGCTTATAAAATTGGTTACTATTTCTTTTACTTGTTGATAATTTCCTGCCACTAAACACACTGGCCAATCTGAACCAAATAAAATTCTGCTTGTACCAAAAGCATTAAAAACTAAATCTATATAAGGATGTAATTGTGCTCGTGTCCAAGTTTTATAATCGGCTTCTGTAATCATTCCTGATACTTTACAGTACACGTTTTCATGCTTGGCAATTGCTTTCATTTGATTTGCCCATCCATCAAAAAAACCCTCTTTTATATACGGTTTTGCAATATGATCAATTACAAATTTGATATTTGGAAACTTTTTAACAAACTCTAAAGTTGCCCCCAATTGATGTGGAAAAATCAAAATATCGTATGTAAAATTGTGTTTTTCTAGAGCTGAAATTCCGTTTAAAAAATTGGGTCTTAATAAAAAATTGTGGTCTGATTCTCCTTGCACAACGTGTCTAAAACCTTTTACTTTTTGGTGATGACTATACTTTTCTAAATCAGCTTCAACAGCATTACTTCGTAAATCTACCCAACCAACAATTCCTTTGATAAAATCGTTTTTTGAGGCTAAATCAATTAAAAAATCGGTTTCTGCTAAGGTTTGATCTGCTTGCACAGCCACACAACCGTCAACACCATTTTCTTGATAAACTTTTTGTAAATCTGATGGTAAAAAATCACGGCGAATTACAGCCATTTCATCATCAATCCAACTGTGTTTTACAGGTTCGTATTGCCAAAAATGTTGATGTGAATCTATAATCATAATTTCTTACAATTCTTTTAAAGCTGTTTGCATTCCTTTTTCAGTGATATTAGTCAAATGCTCAGTAACTAAATCTTGTAAACCATCATATTTTGTTAAATCTTCTTTCCAAAATTCTGTGTTTTGTAAAGTAGCTTCAACTAAAGCACTTACATCATTATTTGCCCATTCTTTTGCAAAGAAATCTAGTGCTGATTGATCATCTTTTAAAGGAATTGCTTCTCCATTTCTATCGCCTTTATAAAAAGCAATTAACGATGCTAAAGAGAATAACAAACGATTTGGTAATTCCCCTTTTCTTTTGATATATTCTAAAACTGATGGTAAGACTCTTGTTTTATATTTTGACGTTGAGTTTAAAGAAATACTGATTAAAGCATGCTCTAAATACGGATTTCTAAATCTATCCAAAACATCATTTGCAAACTGATTTAGTTCTGCTTCTGGTAAATCTAAAGTTGGACAAATTTCTTCGAAAATGGCATCTTTTAAGAAACCACCCACAACTTCGTCTTCTAGAGATTCTCTAACTTTATCTATACCATATAAATATCCAACAGGCACCAAACTTGTGTGAGCACCGTTTAAAATTCTTACTTTACGAGTTCTGTATGGTTCTTGATTATCAGTAAAAACAATATTTAATCCACAAGCCTCTGCAGGTATTTCTTCTTTTACTGTTGATGGTCCTTCAATTACCCATAAATGAAATTGCTCTCCTTCTACAACCAAATTGTCTTTATACCCTAATTCTTCAGTAATTGCATCCATTTTATCTCTAGGATATCCAGGTACAATCCTATCTACCAAAGTATTACAGAAAATATTATCTTCGTTTATCCATTCCACAAATTCTGCTCCTAAATCCCAATCATCTGCATATTGTAAAATGATTTTTTTTAGAATTTTTCCGTTGTCATTAATCAATTCACAAGGAATTAAAATTAATCCTTTGTCTGAAGCACCTCCAAAAGTCTGGAATCTTTTGTATAATAAAGCTGTTAATTTTCCAGGAAAACTGCTTTGTGGAGCATCATCCAATTTATCATCTGCATTATATGCAATACCAGCTTCTGTGGTATTTGAAATCATAAAACGCAAATCAGGATTTTCTGCAACTGCTAAATAATCTGCATTGTTTTCGTACGGATTAATTCCTCTTTGAATACAATCTACAATTTGATGTTCGCTAATGGCTTCACCATTTTTAATTCCGTTTAAATACAAAGTGTACAATCCATCTTGATCGTTCAACATTTTTATCAACCCTTGATTGATAGGTTGAATCGCTACAACTCCAGCATCAAAATTGGCTTGTTTATTCATTTCGTGAATCATCCAATTGGCAAAGGCTCTTAAAAAATTACCTTCTCCAAATTGTACAATTCTTTCTGTATAGGTGTTTACGTTTGCTGTTTTTCTGTTTAATTCTTGCATTTTTTTGCTTTTATCCTGCAAGGTTTTTAGATCCTTGTAGGTCTCTTTTTTTGTTTATTTTTTGAGACCTTTCAGGTTTTAAAAACCTGAAAGGTCTTATTTTCACTTATAATGAAACTCCTCTTTTCCAAGGAATAAAATCGTTATTTCCGTGTAAAACTGCTTTGGATGGTGTCTCTCCACTTGCCACTCTAATAATATGATCTAAAATCTTTTCGCCCATAGTTTCTATGGTGTCTTCGCCAGTAATTACAGTTCCTGCATTGATATCTATGATATCATTCATACGTTCGTATAAGTTGGTGTTGCTCGACATTTTTAAAACTGGTGCAACCGGATTTCCTGTTGGTGTTCCAAGACCTGTAGTAAACACAACCACATTACAACCAGAACCTACTAAACCTGTTGTAGATTCCACATCATTTCCGGGAGTACACAATAAGTTTAAACCTGGTTTTGTAACTTGTTCTGTATAGTCTAATACCTTTACAACTGGAGATGTTCCTCCTTTTTTAGCGGCTCCAGCAGATTTCATTGCATCTGTAATTAAACCATCTTTTATGTTTCCTGGTGATGGGTTATTTTCAAAACCAGAACCTACAGCAACTGCTGCAGCAGAATACGCTCTCATTAAATCGTAGAATTTTTTAGAATCTTCTTCTGTTTCACATCTGTTGATGAGTTCTTGCTCTACACCATTTAATTCTGGAAACTCAGCCAAAACAGGGCTACCCCCCAAACCAACTAATAAATCTGATGCATACCCTAAAGCTGGATTTGCAGAAATACCTGAAAAACCATCAGAACCTCCACACTCTAAACCTAAAGTTAGCTTGCTTAAAGGTGCTGGTTTTCGTTCTAACTTGTTGGCTTCCATCAACCCTAAAAAGGTATGTTTTACAGCTTCTTCAATTAAATGTCTTTCGCTTACACTTCTTTGTTGTTCTAAATAATGAACAGGTTTTTTATTATCAGGTGCAATCGCATCAATAGCAGCTTGCAGCATTTCAATTTGCGCATTTTGGCATCCTAAGCTAAAAACTGTAGCTCCTGCAACATTCGGATTTGTTATATAACCTGCCAATAATTGACACAACATTTGAGAATCTTCACGTGTACCTCCACAACCACCATCGTGTTTTAAAAATTTAATTCCGTCTACATTTGGGAATACTCTGTTTTTAGACATTTCTTCTTTGGTAGTAATAATGGGTGTGTTTTGTATTTCGTCTGATGTAGCTCCTGCTTTATATTTACTGATCAATGCATCAGTATCAACTGCAAAATCTTTCTTAGTTTGGTAGCCTAATTTTTCTGACAAAGCACCTTCTAAAACATCAACATTTCTATTTTCACAGAATGTTAAAGGAATCACCAACCAATAATTGGCAGTACCTACTTTACCATCTTCTCTATGAAAACCGTTAAAAGTTCTGTCTTTAAAATTAGAAACATCAGGTGCAGACCAAGTAAATTTTTCTTGCGAATCATTAAATTCTGCTGATGCGTGTTTTACATTATCAATTGTAATGGCACATCCTTCAGGAATTTCTTGCACAGCTTTACCAATTAAAACACCGTACATGAAAATTTCATCACCAATCTTAAAATCGTTTAATGAAAATTTGTGTTTTTGTTTGATGTTTTCTTTTAAAACAACTTCTTTGCCAGCTATATGTGTTACTCTTCCTTTTTCTAAAGGATTAATAGCTACAATAATATTGTCTCTTACATCTATTTGAACGTAGTCTTTAGACATTTTTGTTCTTTCTTTTTAATTAAAACTAACTGTAGCTTTGATGACACCCGTTTTTGGATCTAACCAACTATCAAAATTTTCTATCATTTCTGTAAAATCCACAGAATGGGTAATAAAAGATTCAGTTGGAAATTGATTTAAGACACTAATTACATGTTCAAAATCTTCTGTTGTAGCGTTTCTACTGCACATTAATGTCATTTCTTTTGCATGTACTTTTGGATGTGTATAAGTAAGCTCTCCTTTTGATAATCCTACTAAAACAAAACGACCTCCATGAGACATGTAATCAGGACAAGCTTCTAGTGCATATTTATTTCCAGAAGCATCAAAAACAGCCGTACATAAATCGCCATTGGTAATTTTTGAAACTTCTTCAACTGCTTCTGCCCCAGCTTTAACAATATAATCTACACCAATTTTCTCTTTGGCATATTGCAAACGATCTTCGTTCATATCAATTGCAATTACTTTTGCACCTGTAATTTGAGCTAGTTTCATAATTCCAATTCCTATAGGTCCTGCACCCACAACTGCTACAATTTCATCTTTTTGAATTGCTGCTCTACGAACTGCATGTGCACCAATTGCCAAAGGTTCTACAATTGCCATTTCATTATCAGATAAATTATTTGCTGGTAATAAAATATCAGCAGGCACTGAAATTTGTTGCTGCATTCCTCCATCTCCATGTACACCTAAAACTGTAATATTTGTACAACAGTTTGTTTTTCCATTTCTACAAGCAATACATTTTCCGCAACTTACATATGGCATTACAACAACTTTATCTCCGGCTTTTATACCTCTTGCATTTTCTCCAATTTCTAAAACTTCGGATGCCAATTCGTGACCTAAAATTCTTGGATATGTAAAAAACGCTTGATTACCTGCATAAGCATGTAAGTCTGTTCCGCAAATGCCAACCTTGTTAATCTGCAACAATGCTTCTCCTTCTTTTCTTGTTGGAGCTGCTTTTTCTTTTAGAATAAATTCTCCTGGTTTCTCGCAAACTATATATTTCATTTTAATAAATTTATTGTTTTATTATGAACACACTTGACTAATAATGTTTCCTTTATTTTTTAAAAGTCTTTCAAAACTTTAAAATAAAAAGGTAAAGTTCGTTTATACCCTTCTTTTTGGTTATAATAAATGTTTCAAAGACTATCACGTATGGTATTTGTTTTGTTCTACAAAAACTATACAATTGTAACAATAGCTTCAAAAACCGAATTAATAGATGTTTAAAACACCTTTAATCAATCTTATTAGAACTGCTTTCGCATTGTTTTTATAATTGTTAATCGATATATTTGTGTATGATGATTTATTTAAAAACTCAACCGATTTTTGAAAAAATAATTTTAATACTATTTGTATTAGGACTATCAAATACTTTTGGCCAAAATTCATTGAAATTTGAACATTTAACTACTGAGAATGGATTGTCTCAAAGTGATGTTAACACAATTTTTCAAGATAATAATGGATTTATGTGGTTTGGGACGCACGATGGTTTAAACAGGTATGATGGGTATAATTTTACTGTTTTTAAACCGAATTCAAAAAAACCAAAAACAATCAGCAGCAATTTAATTTGGAATATAACAGATGATCAAAAGGGTAATTTGTGGATTGGAACAACTGGCGGAGGATTAAACTACTTTAATCAAAAAACAGAAGAGTTTACAACTTTTAAACATGACCCAAAAAACGAAAACAGTTTAAAAAGCAACAATATAAAAGTTTTGTTCATAGATAGTAGCAACAGACTATGGATTGCCAACTCCAAAGGAATTGATATGACAGATTTAACAAAACCTATCGACTCCTTAAAATTTCAACATTTTAACTTATATCAAAACAGCTCATTACCTACAAAAAACATAGATAATGTAAGCTCATTTTATGAAGACAGCAAACACCAAGTATGGATTGGAGGAAAAAATGGTTTATCTAAAATATCTAGAGATAAAAATGGAGACATCTATTTTCAACATGTAAATAAACACATCAATTTACCAGAACTTGATGTAAGATCGATAACAGAAGATAGTTTTGGCAACTTAATCTTAGGAACCAACAATGGCTTGTATCGCTATCTACCTAATGAAGAAAGTAACCAAATTCAATTTATAAATAAGGGAAATTACAATACCGTTTTAATAAGCAACAATAGTTTATGGGCAGGTACAGATAACGGTCTTTTGGAGTTTAACAACCTTTCTAAATTAGAAATCCCCTCTCTTATTGGCACTTACAAATATGATCCTAAATATCCTAATTATAGCCTAAGTAAAAATGCAGTGAAATCCTTATTTATTGACCTCACAGGCATTGTTTGGATAGGAACAAATGGTGGTGGCGTTAACAAATATGACCCTTATAAAAAGCAATTTACTCACACTAAAAACAACTTAGACCCAGGCAGCTTAAGTAATGATAAGGTAAGAGCTATCTTTGAGGATAGCGAGCAAAATTTATGGATTGGTACAGAAGGTGGAGGCTTAAACTTCTTAAGCAAAAAAAACACTGATAAAAACTATACTAAATTTCAACATTTTACAGATTTAAATAAAGTATTTGCAATTGAAGAAATAAAATTAAAAAACTCCAGAAAACTGTTTGTAGGCGGTGAAGGTTCACCCGGTTTATTTGAAATTGATTTAACAAAAAATAAAACAACCTCAAACTACACCTTAAAAGAAATAAAGGAAATTCATAGCAGTGTATTTTCTATTCTTCAAGATCAAGATATGAATATTTGGATTGGTACTTATAGAGGAGGTGTTCATAGATGGTTGATAAATGAAGATGAAACTAGTTTTAGAAAAGATGTGCTTTTCAAAAATCCGAAACTAGAATTTAGCCTTCCAAACAATATTATTCGTGATATTTTTCAAGATTCAAAAGGAAACATCTGGTTTGCAACCGGAAATGGTTTAAGCAAATTACCTTCGGATCAACTCAATGCTAAAAATCCCAAATTTGAAAATTTTAAAAACAATCCATCAGATGAAACCTCTATCAGTCACAATTACATTTTAACAATTTTTGAAAGTAAATCTGGTGATATTTGGATTGGTACTTTTGGAGGCGGATTAAACAAATTGATTCCAGCTACTAAAGAAGAGGAAATAAGTTTTTCATCTTATTCTATACAAAACGGACTACCAAATAACGTTATAAAAGGAATTTTAGAAGATAACCAAAAAAACCTTTGGCTTTCTACCAATAAAGGATTATCTAAATTTAATATTGCAGACAATACCTTTCAAAATTATGATGTAAATGACGGCTTACAAAGCAATGAATTTAGTGAATTAACTGCTTTTAAAGCCAAAGACGGAAAAATGTTTTTTGGCGGCGTTAATGGTTTTAGCACATTTTATCCAAGTAATATTATAAGCAATAAAACAAAAGCAGAAACCGTACTTACAAAATTCTCTATATTTAATGAGCCTGTAAAAATTGGCGAAAACATAAACGGTAGAGTAATCCTAAAAAATGCTATAAATGCAACCAAAGAAATTGAATTAAAATATAGCGAAAATAACTTTTCTTTTGAATTTTCTGCACTACACTATGCAGCTTCTAAAAAAAACAAATACGCCTATAAATTAGATGGTTTTAATAATGATTGGGTATACACTTCCTCTTACAACAGACATGCAACATACACCAATCTAGAACCTGGGTCATATACTTTAAAAATAAAAGCGTCTAACAACGATAACCTTTGGGATGAAACACCCATTGAACTTAAAATAAATATAGCTCCACCTTGGTGGCGAACAAGCACTGCTCAATTTATTTATTTACTTTTTATAATTGGACTTCTATTGGCTTTTAGAAGATATACCATTATTAGAACAACTAAAAAACATCATTTAGAACTTGATCATTTTGAAAAAGAGAAAAATGAAGAAATTCAAAAATTAAAATTAGAGTTTTTTACAAATATCTCTCATGAATTTAGAACACCATTAACACTTATAAAAGGTCCTTTAGATTTCTTATTAAAAAAAGGAGATACGCTTAGCCAAAAAGAAGTAAATGACCAATATGATTTAATGCATAAAAACACCAACTATCTTTTAAGGTTAGTAAACCAACTTTTAGATTTTAGAAAAATGGATCATGGAAAAATGACCCTAAATCTAAGCAAAAGTAATATTGTAGAATTTTTAAAAGAAGTAGGCGAACCATTTCAATTTTTAAGCCTCAAAAAAAATATCTTATTTAAAATAAACACCTCAAAAAAACCAGTTTTGAGTTGGTTTGATGCCGATGCTCTAGAAAAAATTGTAAATAATCTTCTCTCAAATGCCTTTAAATTTACACCAGAAAATGGTTCAATTTCATTAGATATTTTTGATGGCAACGATTTCGTGAAACCACTTTCTTTAGAATTAGACATAGATCAATCTAAATATGTTGTTATACAAGTAAAAGATTCGGGACCAGGTATCCCCGCTCATAGAATTCAACATATTTTTGAAAGATTTTATACAGAAATTGGAATCACAAAATCAGAACTAAAAGAAAAAGGAACAGGTATTGGACTTTCATTTACTAAAAATTTAGTTGAACTACACCAAGGAATCATACAAGTAAAAAGCGATTCGGAGAGTGGAACCACCTTTTTTGTATGGCTACCAAGAGACAAAGAAACTTATGAACAAATAAATGGGTTAAAATTTCATGAAGTTTTTGAAACAGATACTTTTATAACCCAAGAAGATGCAGACTCTCATGCCATTAGTGTTATGGATGATATTGCTGATAATAATATGATAAGATCTAGATCTAAATTACCTGTATTATTAATTGTTGACGACAATGCAGATATTAGATCATTCATAAAAAAAGGTTTGGGTGAATCTTATTATATTTATGAAGCAGAAAATGGAGAGCAAGGACTTGAACTAGCCAATAAATTTATGCCAAACATCGTAATTACTGATTTAATTATGCCTGTTATGGATGGAATAGGATTTTGTAATAAGCTTAAAACTGCAAAAGAAACAAGTCATATTCCAGTAGTAATGTTAACTGCTAAAATTTCTCAAGAAAAAGAAATAGAAGGCTTAAAAACTGGTGCAGACGCTTATATTAGAAAACCTTTTGACATGGAGTTACTAGAACTAAAGCTATCTAATATTTTAAAGCATAGAGAAGAACTTCGAAAAAGATTTAATAGAGAAATTACACTACAACCAAAAGATGTAACTGTAACATCTTCAGATGAAACCTTTTTACAAAACGCGATTGAAGTAGTAGAAAAACACATGATGAACTCTGAGTTTAGTGTAGAGATGTTGGTAAAAGAAATGAATATGAGTAGAAGTAACCTATATCTAAAAATTAAAGACCTTACTGGTTTATCTTCCAGTGAATTTATTAGAAATATTCGTTTAAAAAGAGCTGTTCAACTTTTTGATAAAAGCGATTTATCTGTAAAAGAAATTATGTATATGACTGGTTTTAATACAGCTTCATATTTTTCTAAGTGTTTTAAAAAACAATTTGGTGTTATTCCTAGTAAATATATTAGAATTACAGAGAATAATAATCTTGAAGAAAATAATACATAAAAAACATATATTTCATCAAAAAACACATCTGTGCTTATCAAATGTAAATACAAGTTGCAAATTTGTATCAGAAACCTAATAATTAATAATATTTGAATTGATTTGTTTTAATTATATAATACTCACTTTTTAAAAAAGGTGAGTATTATTTTTATAAATAGTTTTATACTATGAAAATTAAAGTCTATTTCTTAGTCATTGCATTTGCATTTACAAGTTGTATTAAAAAAGAAAAAATAATAAATACAAAACCCAACATTGTATTTATTTTTACAGATGATCAAACCTATTCTTCCCTAAACGCTTTAGGAAATTCAGAAATTATTACACCCACAATGGATATGTTGGTTCATGAAGGAACCACATTTACAAACGCATATAATATGGGATCTTGGAGTGGTGCAGTTTGTGCAGCCTCTAGAGCCATGTTAATTTCTGGAAGATCTGTTTGGAGAGCAAATAATTTTAGAAAAAACTGGATTAAAAAAGATTCATTAAATAAAACTTGGGGGAAAATTTTAGAATCTAATGGGTATGAAACTTATATGACAGGTAAATGGCATGTAGATGCACCCGCAAACTCAGTCTTTCAGAATGTAAAACATGTAAGACCTGGAATGCCAAAAGATGCTTGGGATCATTTTAAAATGGTTGCCAAATTTGATTCTCTATCCAAAATTAAAAATGCAAAGTCAGCATCTATAATGCCCAATGGCTACAACAGACCGCTATCTAAAATGGACACATCTTGGTTACCTACAGACACTTCTAAAGAAGGCTTTTGGAAAGGTGGAAAACATTGGAGCGAAGTTTTAAAAGATGATGCTATTTCGTTTATAAGCAAGGTAAAAACAAAAAACACTCCTTTCTTTATGTATTTGGCATTTAATGCTCCTCATGATCCAAGACAAGCACCTCAAGAATATCAAGACATATATAATTTAGAGGACATTAGCATTCCAGAAAGTTATATGCCAGAATATCCGTTTAGACACAATATTGCAAATGGAGATAATTTAAGAGACGAAGCATTAGCACCTTTTCCAAGAACTGAATTTGCCATTAAAACACATATTAAAGAATATTATGCTAGTATTACGCATGTTGATGCCCAAATAGGAAAAATTATTGAAGCACTTAAAAAATCTGGAAAAATGGATAATACATACATTATTTTTACTGCAGACCATGGATTGGCAATGGGAAGACATGGTTTATTAGGCAAGCAAAGTTTATTTGATCATAGTATAAGACCTCCAATGATTATTTTGGGACCAACAATTCCAAAGAACAAAAAAACAACTGCAGATGTATATTTACAAGATGCCATGGCAACTTCCCTGGATATTGCTGGTATTAAAAAACCTAAATATATCGAGTTCAATAGTTTCTTGGATATTGCAAAAGGAGAAACATCAAAAAGTAAATATGATGCTATCTATGGTGCATATTTAGATGTACAGAGAATGATTAGAAAAGACGGCTATAAATTAATGGTTTATCCAAAAATTAAAAAAATACTTTTGTTTGATTTAAAGAATGACCCAGAGGAAATGCATGACATTTCAAACAATCCTGAACAAAAAGAACGCATTAAAACTCTATTTAACGACTTATTAGAGTTACAAAAAGGGATGGATGACCCTCTAGATATTTCTAACTCTTACAGCATCAACCAAAATTATTAATTTAAAAACACCTAAAATGATTAAATTTAAAACATCATATTATGTATCAACCCTACTTGTTTTATTGATATTCTCTTGTCAAAAAAATGAAGTAAATGTTATTGCTGATATCGATTTTAATAAAGATTGGTTATTCGTAAAAGATACCATAAATAAAGGAGAGAGCATCACTTTAGATGATAGTAACTGGAGAAAACTAAATGTGCCTCATGATTGGGCAATAGAAATGCCTTTTGATTCTAAAAACAATGCTAGAAATGGTGGGTTAACCATAGATGGAATTGCTTGGTACAGAAAACATTTTACAATTGATACCGCAAATAAAAACAAACAAATTTCAGTTGAGTTTGATGGAGTTATGGACAATTCTAAAGTTTGGATAAATGGCAATTATGTTGGCTTTAGACATTATGGCTATAGTGGTTTTGAATATGATTTAACACCACACATTAAGTTTGGAGAAGACAATGTGATTGCAGTACAGTTAGCACCAGAAGTTTTATCAGAAAGATGGTATCCAGGCGCAGGTATTTACAGAAATGTACGGTTAAAAATAAATGATGTAGTTCATATTCCTCAATGGGGAACGTATATTACAACTCCAACTGTAACTGCAGAAAAAGCAATTATTAAAATTGAAACAAAAATTAAAAATGCCTCTAATAAAAACAAAAAACTTACTTTAGAAACTACAATTTTAGATTCATACAACAACAGTGTTGCTGTTAATACAGAAGCTGTTTCTCTTCAAAAAAAATCAGAAGAAAAACAAATGCAACAAATTGAAATTGAAAACCCCAAATTATGGGATATAGGCAAAGCAAACCTTTACAAAGCAATCAGTAAAATTAGTATTGATGGAACTGTTGTAGATGAATATGAAACAGAATTTGGAATTAGAGATATTAAATTCACAAAAGAAGGTTTTTATTTAAATGGAAAAGCGGTAGAATTAAATGGTGTTTGTATGCATCATGATTTAGGGCCTTTAGGCGCAGCTGTAAACTACAGAGCAACAGAGCGTCAAATGCAAATTATGCAACAAATGGGCGCTAATGCATTAAGAACAAGCCATAATCCACCTTCTCCAGAAGTTTTACAAGTTTGTGATAGATTAGGAATTGTAGTAATTGATGAAGCTTTTGATGAATGGAAAATTCCAAAAGTACCAAATGGTTACAGTAATTATTTAGATGAATGGGCAGAAACTGATTTAAGAGATATGATTAAAAGAGATCGTAATCATCCATCAGTAATAATGTGGAGTATTGGTAATGAAATTTTAGAACAAGCAAAACCAGATGGTTGGAAAACTGCTAAAATGCTGAATGATATTTGCCATGATGAAGACAATTCTCGTCCAACAACTGCTGGCTTTAATTACTACCCAGCCTCATTTACAAATAAATTAGCATATCAGATTGATGTGGTTGGTGTAAACTATAAACCTGCTTATTATAGTGAAATTAGAGAAGAAAATCCTGATATGATTTTTTACGGTTCTGAAACCTCTTCTCAAACTAGTACAAGAGGTTATTATGATTTGCCTCTAGATTACGAAGTAAAAAAGGAAACAAACCAAGTTTCTAGTTATGATGTTACAGTAGGTCCTTCTTGGGCATATGCACCAGATATTGAATTTGCAGCGCAAGAGGCAAACCCAAATTCTTTGGGCGAATTTATCTGGACAGGTTTCGATTATTTAGGCGAGCCAACACCTTATGGTGGTAGAGATAATTCTACCAACGGATATTGGAATGATGATTGGCCATCTCACGCTTCATATTTTGCACCGGTTGATTTATGCGGATTTCCAAAAGACAGATTCTATTTATACCAAAGTCAATGGACTACAGAGCCGATGGTGCACGTTTTACCTCATTGGAATTGGGAAGGCAAAGAAGGGAAAACTATTCCAGTAGTTGCATATACCAATTGCGATGAAGTTGAATTATTTGTAAACGGAAAATCGTATGGAAAAAAAGTAAAAGGTAAAGATTTAACTGATGTTCATACAGAATACAGAGGATTTCTTGATTCAGGTTATGGATTTAAAAGAGGTATTTACAAATCTAAATACAGATTATCTTGGAACGTACCTTACAAAGCAGGAAGTATTAAAGTTGTCGCTTACAAAAACGGCAAAGAAACTGTAACTAAAGAAATTAAAACTGCTGGAATACCTGCTAAAATTAAATTAATTGCAGATAGAAGTGAAATTGATGCAGATGGAAAAGACTTATCTTTTATAACAGTAAGGGTTGAAGATAAAGACGGAAATTTATGTCCTAATGCACAAAATTTAGTGAATTTTGATGTAACAGGAAATGGTATTTTAGAAGCAGTTGGAAATGGTAATTCAGCTTCTTTAGAATCTTTTAAAGCAAATCATATAAAATCATTTTATGGACAATGTTTAGCCATTATTAAATCTGAGAATAATAAAGGAAGTATTAAAATTACAGCAAATGCTAATGGATTAACATCAGAAACAATTTTTATTTCAACAAAATAATATGAAAAAAATCAGCCTGTTTTTATTTATAATACATGTATTTATTGCTTGTGGGCAACAAAAAATAACTAAAAAACCAAACATCATTGTTATTCTTACAGATGACCAAGGTTGGGCTGATGTAGGTTTTAATGGAGCAACAGATATTCCAACTCAAAACTTAGATAGAATAGCTTCACAAGGAGTTGTTTTTACCAATGGTTATGTATCTCATCCTTATTGTAGTCCTTCTAGAGCAGGTTTGTTAACAGGGCGTTATCAAGCACGTTTTGGACATGATTGCAACATGCCTTATGAAGGAGAAAATGATGCAAGTATTGGAACTCCTTTATCAGAAAAAATGATTTCTGAAGCGTTAAAAGAGCAAGGTTATAGAACGAGTGCAATTGGTAAATGGCATGTAGGAGATCATCCAGATTTGTATCCAACTGAACAAGGTTTTGACCATTGGTTTGGTTTTCCTGGAGGAGGAATGAATTATTGGGGAAAGGCTAAAAATGATATTCAAACTATTTATAGAAATGGGAAAGTTGTTCCAGAAAATAAGTTATCTTATTTAACAGATGATTTTACAGATGAAGCCATAAAATTTATCACTAAAAAAGATAAAAAACCATTCTTTATGTATTTGGCTTACAATGCACCTCATGCACCAGATCATACCACAAAAAAATATCTTGAAAAAACTAAGCATATAGAATATGCAGGTAGAAGTGTGTATGCAGCTATGGTGAATGCTGTAGATGATAATGTAGGTAGAATTGATTCTACTCTAGTTGCCAATAATATGAAAGACAATACCATCATCGTATTTTTGAGTGATAATGGAGGAAGAATTCACCACGCAGATAATAGACCATATAGAGGCCACAAAGGTATGCTCTTTGAAGGTGGTATAAAAGTGCCCTTTTTTATAACTTGGCCAAATAATATTAAAGGAAATCAACATTATAATAAGGTTATTTCTTCTTTAGATTTGTTTCCAACATTTTTAAATGCTGCTGGTGCAAATGCTAAAAAAGAAAGTCAATTAGATGGCGTAGATTTAATCCCTTACATCAACAATACTAAAAAAGACAATCCTCATGAAACTTTATTTTGGAGGTCTTCTGGTAATTTTGAATATGCAGTAAGAAAAGGAAATTATAAATTGTATAAAAGTGCTTATAAAAATAGAACCTTGCTTTTTAATCTTGAAAAAGACAGTTTAGAGCGTTTTGATATTGCTAAGAACAATCCTAAAATTGTAAATGATTTAGAAGCCACTTATAAGAAATGGGATTCAAAAAACATTGCTCCTAAATGGTTTGACCCACATGCAGAAAATGTAATAAAAGAAGAAAAAAGATGGGAGAAAACTAGAAGAAAATCAATTAAATCAAACTAAAACAATTATTTATGATGCAGAATTTAAAAACAAAAATTTATCAATACTCACTATTTGTTGTTGCGCTCGTTGTATATGCAAGTTGTAAAAACGAAGTGAAGCAAAAAGAAAAAACAGTAAAGAAACCTAACATTGTTATTATTTATTTAGATGATTTAGGTTATGGAGATATTAGTGCAAATGGAGCAACAGAAATATCAACACCTAATATAGATATGCTTGCAAATGGAGGGGTACGCTTTACAAATGGGTATGCTACATCAGCAACATGTACACCAAGTCGTTATGGAATATTAACAGGTGTTTATCCATGGAGAAATAAAGACGCTCAAATATTACCTGGAACCGCACCTTTAATAATAAGCACAAACCAAATGACTGTGCCTAAAATGTTAAAACAACAAGGTTACCAAACTGGTATTGTTGGTAAGTGGCATTTAGGTTTAGGTAGTGGAAATGTAAATTGGAACGAAAGAGTATCTCCTGGTCCAAATGAAGTTGGTTTTGAAGATTCTTACATTATGGCAGCTACTCAAGATCGTGTTCCAACAGTTTATATTAAAAACGGATATGTAGATGGTTTAGACCCTAATGACCCCATAGAAATCAACTATCAAAAAAACTTTAAAGGACAACCCACAGGTAAAGATAATCCAGAGTTATTATCAATGAAATGGCATCATGGACATAATAGCTCTATTGTAAACGGAATTCCTAGAATTGGGTTTATGAAAGGTGGTGAAGCTGCAAAATGGAGTGATGTTGATATGGCAGACCATTTCTTAAAAGAAGCTCAAACTTATGTTCAAAGGCATAAAGAAAATCCTTTCTTCTTATACTATGCTCTTCAACAACCTCATGTACCAAGAACTCCTCACCCACGTTTTGTCGGAAAATCAGGAATGGGACCAAGAGGTGATGTTATTTTAGAAGCCGATTTTATGATTGGTGAATTTATTAAAACATTAGATAAAGAAGGTGTATTAGAGAATACTTTAATTGTATTGTCAAGTGATAATGGCCCAGTTTTAAACGATGGATATTATGATGATGCTGTAGAAAAATTAGGAAAACACACACCTACAGGTGGCTTAAGAGGTGGAAAATATAGTTTGTTTGATGCAGGAACACACGTACCTTTTATCACTTACTGGAAAGGAACTATAAAGCCTAAAGTTTCTAATGCGATTGTTTGTCAATTAGATTTATTTAGTTCTTTGGCAAAATTAACTGGTAGTGATGCAATAGTGGATGATAGTGAACAAATATTAAACGCGTTTTTAGGAAAATCTGACAAAGGTAGAACAGATTTAATTTTAGAATCTGGTCAAAAAACAACTTTAAGAAGCGGAGACTGGGTAATGATTCCTCCATATAAAGGAAACCCAATAAACAAGCAAGTAAATATTGAGTTAGGTGTTTCTAGCGAATATCAATTATATAACCTAAAAGAAGACAGAGGTCAGCAAAACGATTTAGCTGCAACTAATAAAACAAAATTAACAGAAATGATTGCTAAATATAAAAAGCAAAGAGGTGAAGTTAAAGGTAAAATAAAAGAATTGGAGTTAAAATAGATTTAACTACCTCATAAATAAAAGGCTTTGAAAAGGTATTCAAAGCCTTTTTATTTATAATATATTTTGAGAGAACCCCTCGAAAACAAGACATTAACCATATGTTATTATTTTCTACACATACCTAATAAAAGAAAGCGTTTAGAATAAATACATTTATCATATTAATAAAATGTAGCTTTTAAATGAAATTCAAACTTTTACTATTTAGTCTTTTAATTAGTCAACTAAGTATTGCTCAAAGCAATAATTTACCAAAAGGTTTTGAAGCAGGGAACAGAACAAAAACAAACCTTAATATTGGATGGAAATTCCATTTAGGTGATTTAAAAAAACAACCAACAGATATTAATTTTGATGATAGTTCTTGGGAAGATGTTTCTGTACCTCACAATCCTCAATTAATTTCTTATGAATTGGATAGTGTTAAAGAAACTTGGGTGCAAGAAAAGTATTTACGTGATATAAGTTGGTACAGAAAAAAAATAAAAATTAATACTAATAAAAGTGATAAAGTTTTCATTGAATTTGAAGCTGTACACAATGCTACAGAAGTTTGGGTTAATGGAAAAAAAGTAGGCAATTATGCCGTAAATGGCTATGTCCCTTTTCATTTTGACATCACTAAATATGTGAAAATTGGTAAAGAAAACACCATTGCAATTAAAGCAGATAATAGCTACAGTCAAGTAATTGCACCTGATCCTCATAGAACAGATTACGTAAAATTTGGTGGCTTATACAGAGATGTATATTTAGTAACAACCAATAAACTTCACGTAAATTTTAATTGGGAAGATTTTGATGCTGGAGTGCATATTACAACTCCAACTGTAAATAAAAACAATGGTACAATATCTATAAAAACCACTGTAAAAAACGACAATTCATCAGCTAAAAAAAGTAAAATAATAACAAATATTATCAATAAAGATGGTTTTGTAATTAAGAAATTAATTACTAAAAAAGTAATTGCAGCAAATACAACTTATACTTTTAGACAATCTACAACCATTGAAGAAGAGTATCATTTGTGGTCTCCAAACACACCCTATTTGTATCGTGTAAATTCTGTTATTTATGATGATGAAACTCCTGTTGATTTTGTCGAAAATAGATTTGGCTTCAGAAAATTTTCTTTAGAAAAAGGTAAAGGATTTGTTTTAAATGGTGAACCTTTATTTTTAGTGGGTGCAAATCGTCATCAAAGTTATCCTTATATAGGTGATGCTGTGCCAAATTCGTTTCATTATAACGAAGCTTTGCAGTATAAAAAAGCAGGTATGAATATCATTAGACTTTCCCATTACACACAAGATGATGCTTTTATAGCAGCTTGTGATGAATTAGGAATCTTTATTTATGAAGAACCTTCTACTTGGATCGAATGGGGTAATGATGCTTGGTTTGCTAATCTAGAAAAAGCAACAAGAACTATGATTCGTAATCATAGAAATCATCCATCAATTATAGTTTGGGGAGCAGGAATTAATCATAGAGGTCCTGTACCAAGAATGCAAACAGTTGCCAAAGAAGAAGATCCTTTTAGATTAACAGCTTCAGCATCTGCACCTTGGGATGGTGTTAAAAATGAAGGTGTTACAGATGTGCATGCAACTATGGATTATAGAAGAACAGAGTTTCCTGAAGACGCATTTACTATGGTTATGGAGCACGGAAGTTCTCCAAATGCAGAAGTGAATCAGTTTCATATTTCAAGATATAAAAGCAACAAAAATAATTTTGCTGCCATAACTTGGTTGGGTGCAGATTACAATCATTTACAACCAGATATTGTTGACGATCAATGGTCTAGAGATTTTATGACAACGTATGGTGTACTTTCGCCTTTTAGAGTTCCAAAACCAGTTTATTATTGGTATCAATCTGAATTGATTCAAAAACCAATAGTTCATATTGCTGATGAAACTGCTTCTAAAAACGGAAAAGTGAGAGTTTTTAGTAATTGTCAAGAAGTAGCATTGTACCAAGATGATAAATTGATTGCAAGACAATTACCTGATAATGATATTACAAAAAGCAATTTAACACATCCATCATTTACGTTTAAACAGCAATTTAAAAGCGGAACATTGAAGGCTATTGGGTATTCTAATGGTGAAAAAATAACTGAATTTATCAGGCAAAAAGAAGAAAAACCGCATCATATAAAAGTAGAATTTAACATCAATAACCAACCTTTTTATGCTGGTGGGTCTGATTTAAGATTGGTACATGCGTCAATTGTTGATAAAAATGGAGAAGTTGTAACTGATGCTAAAAATAAAGTTACTTTTTCAATTTCTGGTGCAGGAGAATTGGTAGATAATGGTGAGATTTATGCAAATCCTACAATAGTTTATGATGGTGTTGCATCCATCTTCATAAAAGGAAAAAATAATACAGGTAGCATTACTGTAACTGCAAAATCAAGTGGATTGAAATCTGGAAAAGTAACTATTAACACAGTAAATTACAACACTAATGAAATTGTAAATAATGCAAAACCAATTTATGATTACCCTATTGAAAACGTTGATATTGGTGGAGAAAAACAATTGGTGCAATTTGATTGGCAAGAATGGACAGGAAATACTAATTCTGATTTAAAATACACTTTAAAAGATTCAGGAATTCAGGTGGAAATAAATGCCACAGACAAAATTAATTGGTTTGGCAATGGTACAAGTATGATTGGTGATTTGAGTTTTATGGGAACAGATGGAATCTTTATTGAAAAAGGTGAGATGTATGTAAAACTAACCCACTTAAAAGCAGGTAAATATGCTATAGAAAGCTTTCATCACGCAAGAAAATCTAACATTAAAATAACCAATGAAATAGAGGTTACTGTAGAAGATATAGAAGGTAGTTTTACAAGAACTTCTGATGATCATATTGTAAATTATTATCATAATGATAATTCTGGTGAACGTAAACCACTTTCTATAAATTCTACTTTTATTTCTGATGGCTCAAAACCAGTAATTCTAAAATTTAAAAACACCAATAAAAAAGGAACTTTTTGGTTAAATGGTTTCACTCTAAAACAAATAAAATAATGAAAATTTATAAAATTCTAATTGCAATTTTATTAGTTACATCAACAATAACTGCTCAAAAATATAGTGTTGAAATTTCTTATGTATCTTTAGATAAAGGAGAAGCTTCACCTATAAAAAAGTATGAGACAAATATCAATCCTAAGCAAAAAGTACATCAAAAAGATTTTATTGTTTTGGTTCCAGAAGTTGAATTTCAAACCATAGAAGGTATAGGTGGTGCATTCAATGAAAATGGTGGAGAAGCCTTGTTTAGCTTATCTAAAAGAAAGCAAAAAGAGGTGATAAAAAATCTTTTCAATCCAAAAAATGCAAACTTCGTTTTTAACAGAACTCCAATTGGAGCAAGTGATTTTTCTTTAGATTCTTACAGTTACAGTATGGTTCCTGAAGATTATGAGATGAAACATTTTTCTATAAAAAGGGATAAAAAACACTTATTACCTTTTATTAAAGCAGCTTTAAAAGAGAACAAATCTATGCTAATGCAAGCCTCTCCTTGGAGCCCTCCTGCTTGGATGAAATATAGCAATTCCATTGATAAAAATAATATCGATAAAGAAAAAAGCAGATTAAAAGAAACTCCAGAAATTTACAAAGCTTATGCAACCTATTTGGTAAAATATATTGAAGCTTATAAAAATGAAGGTGTAGAAATAGATCGTTTTTGTGTTCAGAATGAACCAGATACCTATGCCCCATTTCCTGGATGTAATATGACCATAGAACAATTACAAGAATTAAGTTTGAATTACATTATCCCTGCTTTTAAAAAGAAAAATCTAAACACAGGTATTTGGGCAGGTACGTTTAGAACCATAAATAGAGGAGATCATTACAAGATTTTAAACCCTGAAACTATTAGTAAATTTGATGGAATTGGTTTTCAATATGCAAACGAACCTTTTATGAGAGAGGTATCATTATTAGCGCCAAATATGAAAATTATGAACACAGAAACCAAGTGTTATAATGGTGATAATTCTACCAAACAAGCAAAAGAAAGATTGTCTGAAATTGCAAATTACATCAATGCAGGAAGCACTAATTATTGCTATTGGAACATCATTTTAAATGAAACTTCTAGAAGTGCTTGGGGATGGAAACAGAATTCATTAATGGTTATCAATCGTGAAAATGGAGAAGTGCATTACACACCAGATTATAATGCAATGTATTTAGCTAGTAATGCTGTAATTAAAGGTGATAAAAGAATTGCTCACATTTCAAAACATAGAATTGTAACTACAAAAAACAGCAACAATGACATTAAAGTGTTAATTCAGAATGATAAACCAACAAATCGTTTTGTAAGATTAATGATTGATAATGAAGAAATAAATGTGGAGTTGCCTAAAGATGCCTTGTGTAGCTTAACTCTAAAATTAAATAACTAAATATATAGTCAATTAAAGATTCGCTAAGCATTTTCAATTAAAATATTATTGCAATAACAAACTAGATAAAAAAATACTTAACTATAATTACTTTTGCATTTACAATAACTCTCCCTAATTCTTTAGTTACACAAGCTTTAAATTATAATAAAAACAGAATTGCTTGTAGTACAGATGGAAATGCACAACCAAATTAAGAGTATAAAGGCAAATATAACTATGCCGATCCTGATGATGAGGGAGCAACACCAGCTACACTTGCTATTTTGGCTAAAAAGAATTTACAATCAAAATTAGTACATTTTTCTTATAATAATTTTATACCATCACCTCCTCATACAACAGTTAAAAACTACATGAAAGAAGGTGCTGAAGGCACAATTAAAAGAAAGGCTTTGAATGAAAAATCAAAGCCTTTCTTTATTATAGACCATTTGATATAATATAATATCTAATAATAATTAAAGTAACAAGTCAAAATAAATATTTTTGTTATAAAATTCATTTATACGAAAAACAGTAATAATGAAATTAAAATATTAATTCAAAATGATACATCAACAAATCAATTTGTAAAATTAATAATTGATGAAGAGAAAATAAATATAGAATTACCTAAAGATGCATTGAGTAGTTTAACTATAAAAAATAATAGTGAAAATAATATCGTAGCATTAACTTTTCCTTATACAGGTGGATTTGTTAGTTATGTAATATTAAAAATTGAAAAATTAAATTAAAAATCAATAAGATGAAAGTGATAAAAATTTTAATGTGTTTCTTAATTATTACAAGTTGTGGTACTAAGAATAATCAAACTAAAAAATCATCAAAACCTAACGTAATTCTAATCATTACTGACGATCAAGGTTATGGTGACGTTGGCGCACATGGAAATTCCATTATAAAAACGCCTAATCTTGATAATTTTCACAAAGAAAGTACGCATTTAACCAATTTTCATGTTGGGCCAACTTGTGCTCCTACAAGAGCAGGTTTAATGACAGGTAGATATGCGAATAGCACAGGTGTCTGGCATACTGTTGGTGGTTGGTCTTTACTAAGAGAAAATGAAAAAACAATGGCAGATATGTTTGCTGAAGCTGGTTACAAAACTGGCGGATTTGGAAAATGGCATTTGGGAGATAACCATCCCTTTAGACCAGAGAACAGAGGTTTTCATGAAACCGTAATGCATGGTGGAGGCGGTGTTCAGCAAACTCCTGATTATTGGAACAACACCTATTTTAACGACACCTATTTTCATAATGGAAAACCTCAGAAATATGAAGGCTATTGTACCGATGTGTTTTTTAACGAAGCCATAAACTTTATAACAACCAACAAAGACCAACCATTTTTTTGTTACATAGCACCTAACGCTCCACATGGTCCTTACAATGTGCCACCAGAATATTATAATATATACAAAGATTTAGCTGATGACGTTTTAAAGGATACTCAAAAACGATTCTATGGTATGATTACCAATATTGATGATAATTTTGGGAAGTTGAGAAACAAATTGCAAGAATTAAAAATAGCAGACAACACCATATTGATTTTTATGACTGACAATGGAACTTCTTCTGGATATTATAACAAAAATAATAAAACTACAGGTTACAATGCAGGTATGAGAGGTATCAAAGGCAGTGAATATGATGGTGGTCATAGAGTTCCGTTTTTTATCTATTGGAAAAATGGAAAAATTACTTCTACTAAAGATATTAATACACTTACAGCACAAATAGATATTCTACCAACGTTGGCAGAACTTTGTGGAATTCAATTACCAAAAAATCATTTAGCAATCGATGGAAAAAGTATTGTGCCTTTGTTAAAAGGAAAAAACACATTAACAGAAAGAATGCTAATAACAGATTCTCAACGTATTCAAAAACCAGAAAAATGGAGAAAATCTGCTGTGATGCAAGGAAATTGGAGATTAGTAAATGGTAAAGAATTATATGATTTAACTAATGATAAAGGCCAGACAAATGATATTTCATCTGATTATGCAGAAAAAGTGGCAGAGATGAGCGCGTTTTACGAGCAATGGTGGATTCAAGTCTCTAAAGATTTTAATGAAGAAATTTATTTTAAATTAGGTTCAGAAAAAGAAAATCCTATAACACTAACTGCTCATGATATGCATAGAGAAAGTGGAAAATATCCATGGAATCAAATATACATTAGAAAAGGTTTAGTTGGTACAGGTTATTGGAGTGTAGATATTGTTGAAAGTGGAAATTATGAAGTTTCACTAAGAAGATATCCTATAGAATCTAACCTTGCAATAAATACAACTACTTCTGAAATCACAAAAAAAGATATTTCTGGACTAGAATTTGATATTCCAAAAGGAGAAAATTTATCATATTCAAAAGCATTTATCGAATTTGAAAACCAAACAAAATCTGAAATATCAATTAAAAAAGATGATGTAGCTGCAACATTTAAAACGACTTTAAAAGCTGGTAAAACAAAATTTAGAGCAAACTTTAATGACACTCAAAATAATGTAAATGTTGCCTATTATGTTTACATCAAAAAACTATAAATAATGAAAAAACTCCTCTTTCTAATTTTTATATTTTCTACTTTTTTACAAGCTCAAAAAAAGCCCAATATTGTTTTTATTTTAACTGATGACCAATCTTATAACTTATTAGGCTGCACAGGAAACTCAATTGTTCAAACTCCTAATATCGATAAATTAGCAAATAATGGAATTTTATTAACAAACGCACATGTTACAAGCGCAATTTGTACACCAAGTAGAATATCTATATTACTCAGTCAACATGAACGCAAACATGGTGTAAACTTTAATTCTGGAACCAGTGTTTCTGATACTGCTTGGGCAAAATCTTATCCTGTTATTATGCGTAAAAATAGATATTACACAGGTTGGATTGGCAAAAATCACGCGCCAATTGGTAAAGGTGGTTATCAAAGTCGTTTAATGGAAAAAAGTTTCGATTACTGGTATGCAGGCCATGGACATTTAGGCTTTTATCCTAAAGAAAGACATACCATTTTTAATGATGCCATTGCTTTTACCCAACCAGAAATTATCAACGAAAGTGTTGATGAATTCTTAGACCCTAATGCAAGAAAATTAAAAGGAGCTTTACATTTTTTAGAAAATAGACCTACAAATAAACCTTTTATGCTGTCCGTCAATTTTAATTTACCTCATGGCGCAAGCACACGTACTATGAAGTTAAAAGAAAATGATGATGAAATTTACAAAACTTTATATAGAGATATTGAAATTCCTTTGCATGAGAATTATATTGCAAAAGAGGATATAAAAAAACCAAAATTACCCAAAGATCTTTTGCGAACAGAAGACAGGCAAACTGGTTATAACTATGTAGATACACCTAAAAAAATAAAAGAACGTTACATTAGAGAACTACAAGCTATGACTGGTATAGATAGATTAGTCGGTAATTTAATAAGTAAATTAAAAGAGTTAAATATCGATAAAAAGACCATCATTATTTTCACATCAGATCATGGTTTATTTGGTGGTCAGCAAGGTCTAGGAGGTAAAGCATTGTGTTATGAACAAACTACACATGTACCTATTATCGTTTACGATCCAATTGCACCTAAAAAAGCAAGAGGTATTAAAAGTGATGCTCTAGTCCAAACTTTAGATATTGCACCTACTATGCTAAAAATGGCTGGAATTGAACAACCTAAAACTTTTCAAGGAAAAGATCTTTACGAGCAAATTTATGGTGATAAAAAAGAAGTAAGAGACTTTGTTTTTACAGAAAATTTATGGTCAACTCATTTTGGAAATCCACGTTGTGAAGCCATACAAACAAAAGAATGGAAATACATTCGTTATTATAAAAACGATAATTTTTCTGCCTCTAAAGAAATTAAATATGCCAAAGAAATGGGGATTCCTATAAATGAAATGTTGTACAAAGTACATGACCCTCAAATAGCAGTTTACAGAAGTTATATTGATGCGCCCTTAAACAATGAACAACCCGTTTATGAAGAATTGTATCATCTTACAAATGACCCAGCAGAACTAAACAATTTAGTAAGTAAACCACAACATTTAGAAGTTTTAAATATGCTTAGAAAACAATGGAAAACTGAAATTACCAAAGCTAGAGGTTCTGGAAAAGCTGAAGTGTATAGATATACAAATGATGCTTTTCCTAATGGTTTGCACTAAATTATACATAGCTCATTATTTTTAGATAAAAAATTATCTCTTTTTGGGTACTATTTTCTTTTGTTTAATTCCAGCAAAATATGAACATATGTTCTAATTAAAAAAACGTTTGTTACTCAAATTCTATTTTTAAAATTACATCTTGTAAACTTATAAGTAAGATTAAAGAAGAATTAAATTATTATTTATACACTTCATTAATTTTATAAATAAGAAAAAAATATTATTAAACTTTATTTACTTATTATGAAAAAAATATTTAAAATATATTTAAGTATTCTGTTTTTAGGGCTTCTTCCCATCAACACTAATGCGCAACAAAAAATAGTGGTTAAAGGGATTGTTTTAGATGAATTTAACAACTCTATTCCATTTGCTGCAATTAGTATTCTTAAAAAAAATAAAGGGACTTCAAGTACAGAAGATGGTGAATTTTCTCTTTTTGTAACAAAAGAAAATCTACAAGATACTTTATCAATTTCTAGTCTTGGATTTGTAACTTCTAAAATCGTTATAAGAGATTATTTAGCTCAAAAAGAAGAGAAAATAATTTTAAAAGAGAGTGTTATGGAAATGGATGAAATTACAATTTTGGCTCCTAGTCATTATGTAATTAACGCTCTTAAAAAATTAAAACAAAACACTTTAAGCAAATCTCATCAGATAGAATTATTATATAGAAGAGCTGCAACAGAAGGAGGAAAATCTAAATTTTTTGTTGAAAACTACATTAGAATTAGAGATCGTGGACCTGCAAACCCTTTAGGTTCTATACAGGTTTTAGAAGCAAGAAAATCTGCAGATTATAGAGCTTGGAAAAGAAAGCAATGGACTCATGATATTAACTGGATGCAAACTGCTAACCCATTAAGACCTTCTAACAGAAAACCAAACCTTAAAAAATTTAAATGGAAAATAATAGACGAAACTTCTTATGAAGGTGAAGATGTGTTAATCCTTGAAGGCGTAGGTAAAAAAAAATGGGATAAAGTTAAATTGTATATAGGTTTTAAAACCTATGCTATTTATAGAATAGAAAGACAAAAAGCATTATTTGTGTATCAAAAACATGAAAATGGAAAATTATATTTAAGTTATTATTCTAATGAATGGGGTTTAGGAAGAAATATGATTCCAGAAAAATACTGGAATACTCCTGCTGAAAAAATGAGTTATAGATTAGAGGCTTTTGTGTATAATGTTGAGTTAGACAAGAAAAAAATTAATGTTGATGAATTTGGAGGTAAAACTGATATGGGCTCTTTAGATTTGCCTTATAATGCTAAATTTTGGAATAATTTAAGTATGCCACCAGACACTAAATTCTTTAAGAAAATTAAAAGTGAACTTGAAGGTAATTTTGGAGTTCCTTTAAAAGTTCAATATAATTTGGTTAATAATTAGAAATAATATCTTGCTAGAGTTTCAACTTTAAATAATTGATAGTTTTTTATATATTAAAATTTTACTGAAAGCATTTATTATTCATGCAACCAACCTTCTTTTGAGTTATTTAAGCAAGTAATATTCCATCCAGAACCCCAAAGCACATTTATCTTATATGTATCTGGTTTTAAACCTTTTAATCTATAGCCTAATTTACCAACGTGAAATGTTTGAAAGCCTAAATCTGCAATCTTCTGGCAGAGAAGGTTTCATATGTTCAGTCTTATTATTATGATATTCAAACTCGTAAACTCCTGAACGAAATGTGTAACGCCCTTGCATTATTACAGCTCTTGAAGGCAAACATGAGTGGGAATATTGGGAAGAACATATAAAAGATATCCTTTTCTTTTTTAATCAAATCTAAAACAAAGTAGAACTTATTTTTTCAAGAGTTCATCTAGATTTATTTTATTTCACCATATATCAAAAAAATGACCCGCTTTTATTAGCAGGTCATTATATTATTAGTAATCAATCGATAAAGGTTAAAGATTTCATGCTACTTAATAACCAACTTTTTTGTGGTTATGGCATTTTCACTTTTAAACTGCAAAATATAAATTCCTGAATTCAGTTCATTTGTTGAGATTTTCTGAGTTTTAGAATCAACAATTTCAGATTTTAATAATGCGCCGTTTATATTATACAAATAAACTTTTAATGTGGAAATAGAATTGTCTTTTTCAACAATTACATAGTCTTTAGTTGGATTTGGAAAGAGTTTAATACTATTATTAAGTATGTCATCATTGGTTGATAAGCTACCCGCAGGAATAATTTCAAATCCTTGATACAAGGTACTAATATTAGCAAAATTTAATGCTGCAAAAATTTGTAAAACAGCAGCCTCTGAGCTATTCCCTGTATTATGGTTTGCTACTGTGTAATTTACTGTTTCGGTAATTTCAGCTGCTCCTATAGGAACGTTGTTGACATTAAGATTAGGTCCAACTGCGGTACCACCATTGTTAATGGCATACCTAACTACAACGCGTCCAAAACCGCCACTTAATTCTGTAATATTAGAATAGCTTATTTCCATGGCTAAAACCTCTCCTATTTCTATTTTGCCTGCTCTTTGAGTTTTAAATGCATCTACTGTCATACCGTTAATTAAATTAATAGAAACGGCTTGAGCAATAAATTCACCTATTTCAACATCAGCTTCAGCAAAAATCGCGTTGTTTTCATCAGACGTAACTCTAATTTTTACTGTGCCCTCTGCAACGCCCGTTACAACTCCGTTTTGATCTACTGTGGCTATGTTATCATCACTACTAGACCAAGTAATATTTTTATTATCAGCATCAGCAGGTAATACTGTTGCTGTTAATTGTTCAGCACCATTTTCTACAATCATAACATCATCTGCTGAAACGGAAACTGAAGAAACAGGAATATTAAAAAATGTAACTAGTGTAATTTGACTTGTGGCTATTAAGGAATTGTCAAAATTGCTGATTGCTGTTATAATTGCAGTTTGACCTACAGTGCCTTCAGCGGTAATGACACCATTTTGATCTACAGAAACAATCGCATCGTTTGATGAAGACCAGCTAGCGCTAGGGTTTCCATTTGCAGGTGTCATTACTGTTTCAAGTTGAGAAGATGTACCAACCCTTAAATCTTTAGGATCAGGATTTAGAGCAATACCCGTAGGTTCTGCATAAGGCCGGATTTCTTCAGGTAACTGTAATGCTAAATCTGTACTTTGATTATTGATATTATGAGCAAGATAGGAGGTGTCATAAAAAGTGATATAATCAACTACTGCTGTTCCAGACCTTCCTTTAAGAGTAAATGTGTAAACTTCACCTTCAATGAAATTATAAAATACACCATTGTTGCCATTGTGTTCCAAGTTTATACATGTTCCCCATTTATTAGCTCCCCTTCCAAAAATTTTATGAAGTGTTCTTAAATCAATCTCTGTATGCTTATTAGATCCGCTCGTGAAATTACCTTCCATTTTTATAAAGAAATCATTTCTTTGATCTGCTAATTCCCCTAGTCTTAACGGTGAATGCATTCGCATTGCAATTTGATAAGTTCCTGTTTTTGGTGCTGTAAAGTTATATGTTAAATCACTGCCAGCACCTTGCCATGGCCCTACGTATTCTAAATAGGTATTATTTATTGGCTCTGGAGAGGAACCAACATTTGTCAGATATTTTAAATATTCTGGGTCTCCTGGTTCTCTAACAGTCCATAAACTTCCAAGAGGTGTATCCGTATCTTCAGCTTCGAAAACAATATAGTTAGGACCATATTTAATATTATTTTGAGCTTGTAAATTTATTGATACTGAGAAAAGGCAAAAACAAAGAAAGAATAAATGCGTAATTTTTTTTGTCATAATAATTTAATTTAGTTGAAACGTAAATTTCTGTATTATGTATACAAAATACTGAGACATATGATTTTTTTTAAATCACAGATGGACAAAATATCACTAATACTTTGAATATTAAATTTGAAGATCTAATCCATATGTTTATTAGTATTGAAAAAGATTGTCTTTAAAAAACTAATGTATTGTAAAAAACATAGTACTTAAATCTAATGCTTCGTGAGGTTTACTTTCACCATTTACTTCTCTAATCAATGCCTCTACAATATAGGTTGCCGATTTTGATATTTTTTTATCTACGTTGAAAACCACCTCTATATTTCCATAACCAGGATAAACATCTATTGTTTTTTCAAAAATCTTTTTATTCCATTTTTCCTTTAACCTATCAGTCATTTCAGAAACCTTTATATAAATTTTTCGATGTTTATTCGCTTTGAAACTTATTGGAATTTTCAACTCGTCATTAACTTCTAAATCTGTGTCTAAAGCAGAAAATACAACGCTTTCATCATATAAATTTAAACCAATCTCATAAGACTGGTCTACATCTTTTTCATTTACATCTACTAAATCATAGCCTCTTACCCAATCGTAATACACAGTGTTTTTAGTAGGGTCTGCCAATTCTTCGTTTGTTGGCAATTCTATCCACGGAAAAGGATATGTTTCTGATACCAAACGCATACGCATAGGTTGATTAAAAGGTTTTGCAAGAATTTTATCGTAGAACTTTATTTGTTTTGGTGCGCTTTTATCGTAATAAGAAATTGCTGTATTTTCATCTTTCCACCAACCTCCATACACATGAAAATCTTTAGAAGAAACGTCTTTATTTGTAAACTTTACACTTGGCGCTCTTAAGTCGTACTTTTTACCATCACAATCTGTGTACCAAAAATGTCCGTTAGAATTCATTCCGTTCGCAAAGAAATTCCCTTTAAAATCTCCACCTCTGCCTATCGATTCATGAATATCCCATTCCAAACCATAACTATCACATCCGTTAGGACCTTTTACAGAGTTTACGGTAGAAAACCAAAATGTAGTAGACATTGTTGTTGCAGCAGCTTTTACACGCGTTTCAAAATATCCTAAAAAAGCAGCTTTTTTTGATATTACAGCACCACCCGCAATATTAAATTTCAACTCTCTACCATATGCTTTTACAATAGTATCTTTTTTTAACTTTTCTCCTTTTATTTGCAAGAAACCGTCCTTAACAGAAACTTGAGAAGGCAAAAATATACCAGGTTCTCTACCTTTCCATTTTGGATGATAATCGAACCATTTTTCCGAATCTAACTCCGTTCCATTAAATTCATCAGAAAAATCTTCATTTAAAATCCATCTTTTCCCAACAGGAGGTTCTGGTGGCCCATAAGTTACTTGGGCTATTAATGCATTAAAAATTCCTAAACTGATAAACAGTGTAAGAGTTAATATATACTTAAGTTTTTTCATTTTTTTTTGATTATGAGATCTTATAATTTTACCGTAAGCGTTTTTTTGTTCTTAGATTTTGCTTCTACATTTCGTAAATATGTTCTATTTTCTCCTTCACCAACTTCTATGGTATACAAACCTGTATGTATTACTTTTGGTTGATATGTATTCCCCAGAATTCTTAAGGATGAAACCACTTCTTTTGTGTAATTATTTCTGATAATGACTACTTGATTGGATTTTGAAATTTTAAGTTTTGGTAATTGATATCCATCTTTTATAAAGTAATTGTCCGTTTGTTTAAAGGTAATTGGCCAACCATTATAAGGTTTGCTTTCTGGCGCAAACATATCTACATTTCTTGCCCAACACTCAAAAGTGGTTTTGCGAGTAGTTTTATTAAAACGAATAATACCGTATCCAGAAGCTCTACCGTTTAATAGATTTTCTTTTTCTGTGTTGTCTTTATGAATTGGGTTTGCAATAGCGAGCACAGTCATTTTATTATAAAATGCATCTAAATACTCACCTGTATAATCTGGCATTCTTTTTTGATGATTTTTACCTGGTTTTTCTGGTTTCCACCAACGCATCCAAAAATTAGAAGCTGCAGGAACCGCAAAAGAATAGCCAGCATTGTTCCAATCTTCTATTCCATGGTGCAAAACAGAACCTAAATGCTGATCGCCAGCAATCATACAAGAAAAACTTTTTCTAATAACAGCTAAAGCTTTGTTTCTTCCCGCTTGCGGCCAACCATTAGAGTCTGTACTGTATTTCTGTTTATTTTGTAACGTTGGAGAATGTGTCGTTACATTGGCAAAAATAGTCTGAGATAAAACGGCTTTCATTTCTGCATCTTGCCAATCTGTAGTCCAATCTTCTAAAAAATCTAATTGTCTTTTGCCCAATAAAGTTGCTTCTGGCACGTCCATATTATGAGTATCGCCATACCTGCTTTTAGGTAATACTCTTTTGGGTCCCGATTTAAATTTACGATCTTCAAGAATTGCAAAACTGATGCCGCCCCAAGTATAATCTGTATAATAAACACCTATTCCTTGTTGAATTGGTGTTGGGTCATAAGGATCTGGTAAATGACTCGTTTGTGCTCTTTCTACCTCTTTAACATATTCAATAGGCATATAGAAACCTCCTTCACTTCCATCTCTTGTTGGACTTTTTCTACCTCCATCACCCCAAATATTTCCTTGTCCAACATCGTGATCGTCAGTTAAACAAACAGTAGGTGTATTTTTAATAATTTCTCCAAAAGTTTCTCCAAATTTTAACCAGTTTCCATAATGATCACTATGATCGTACACTTGGTCTCCTGCAAAAAACAAAACATCAGGTTTTAATTTTTTTAAATTTTCTACGATATCTTTTCCACCATTAGCTCCGTGTTTAAGAGAAGTAGACCAACAAGAAAAAGCTGCCATTACAATTTCTTCCTTTTCTTTTGGGTTTTTTTGCACAATACCTTTATAAAAAAACTTGTTTTTATAATTGACTCTGTACTCTTTTTGTTGGGTATCATCCCAATTTTCTATAACAAAATGAGCTGTATATCCTGGATATTGAATTTCTGCTTTTTGAACTTCTATCCATTTATCATCATTTTTGATTTCTAATGAACACTCAAAAGGATCATAGTTTTTTACAGGATAAAATTGCGCTGTTAGCTTCAATTTGTTTTCGTGTACTGTGTATAGCGCAAAGCAAACTCCATTTTTAGCTTTTTTTTGCGCAAAACCAGAATGATATATCATCAGAATGATAAAAATTTTAAGGATGTTTTTCATTGTATTTTATTTATGTAAAATCAATTTTCTATTATGATTTTTACCTTGATCATTGATGTTTAAGATATAAATTCCGTTTGAAATAGACTGAGGAATTTTTAAACGATACTCGCCATTTATGCTGCCCGTTTTTAATTTTTGATTCGTCATCAATTGTCCTTTTAGGTTGTACAATTTAACATCAATAGTTGTATTCGCTTCAATTGATCTATTAGTAATTGATAGTATTGTATTGTTTTCTTTAGGATATACTAACCAATTTTGTTGATTATCAACAGTAAAATTTTGAGTGTTTAAGGCTGCATTTGTTTTTCCATTATATGCACCTATATTTGGTGTTCCTGAAGATAAATCTATTGGATTTCCATAAAAATCTACGTTTGGATATGCAGGAACATTTGCAAAAACACCAGTTCCTGCACCAGGTAAAACTGGCCCTTGAATAGGTGTTCCATTATTAATAGCTAAACTATTTTGGTCTACTTGATAAGCATATTTATCATCACCAGAATCAATAAAATTACTGGATCCTATTCTTGGATTAGCGTCTGAATTTATCCAATCTTGCAATACTGTACCTTCAAATAAATTATGAGTAACTACCAAAGATGTATTATTGTCTCTGAATGCAAAATTTCTAACTCCCATTCCAGCTCCATTGGTAGATGAAAAAATATTATTATAAACATATGTATTTTTAGCATCCGAAGTTATGCTCGTGGTATATGGGTCGCCATTTATTTTGGTTCCTTTGTCAATAACTATAGTGTTGTTATTAATATAAACGCCATCACATAAATTTAAAGCCGCTTGGTTGGATTCCTTCCAACGGTCGGAATACACATAGATGGTACTGCTGGCGTTATTCCAATCAGATACTCTAAAACCACTATTAACATCAACATTAAATCGATATACGGCATTTTTATTTCCAGCTAGAATTTCAACAAAACCACCTTCACAATCCTCCATATAATTGTATTGAACAAAGGTGTTCTCATTATTGAGGTCAATATGAATACCATAGGAATCCAAGTAGCCTCGTGTGCTTAAACACACATTGTATTGCACTACCGTATTTATACAGTTAATATTCCAAACGGAGCTTCCTCTTGCTGGCATCCTAGGGTCAGTGGATGCTCCTGGATGGTCAAAAATATTGTTTTCTATTAAACAGTTATAAACTGCGTTTGGCAATACTGCTGAACCTCCATTATAGTAAAATTCGTTATTTCGTACTATTACATCTTTGTTTCTGTTGATTTCATCATTGCCAATTCCAGCATTACCGCCACTATGCTTAAATTGAATTCCTAGGCGTTGTAAATTGGTAAAATACGAATCTTCAATAAGAATATTTTGAATGTTTTTTTCTTTTCCAGCTTCCGTGTTTCTAGAACATGTAAACCTGATTCCAGAGACTTCAATACCATCAAAATCTTCTCTTTCAAGTACAGGTTTAACAGCGAATACATTTTTTAAGGTTAGGTTTCTAAACGTTAGATTCTGCATTATTTCATCACTGCCATTATGAATAGAAATACCAAAAGCATCTTCGTCGCTAACACCCGAACGTGTCACAGTTCTATCATTTCTAACTTCTATGTCCTCAATGGTGATATTGTCGTTATTTTCTATTAAAATGGCTTCTTTATAATCGCCACCACTTGCAGCCCCAACTTCTCCAGAAATAATAGGTTGCGCACCATTTCCATACGATGTGATTACTATGGGGTTGTTTTCTTCACCTGAGCCATTGACCACAAAATGCCCATCAAAGCGATCACCTCGATTAAAATATACTTTATCACCTGGTAAAAGTGAAGTGGAACTTATTTTATCTAGTGTGGCCCATGGAGAAGCTAAGGTGCCTTCATTATTATCATCGCCAGAATTACTCAAATAATATTCAGACTGCCTTTCAATCTCAAAAACTTTTAAGTTATCTAAATCTATAGTCCCTGACCAATAATGATGACATGCTATTTTGACTGATGTTTCTCCAGAAGGCACATAGAAAGTAACCTGCTGTTTATACCAAGCACTTTCTTCTGGAATTGTAGCAGGTTTATAGTCTAATGAAGAAGCTAATAACACATGGTTTAAGTCGTAAACCCGAAGCTGCCTTTTAAAAGGCCCTTTAGATTCCATTTCGAAAGTGTTTGTTTTTCCTGCTTCAACAGTAATGGATTTAGTGATTTGCATGCCTGCTGAAGCATTCACATCTGCATTCATTCTTGCATATTTGTTTCCTCCACTTTCGTTTACTATAGCTGTGACGGTTCCAGTATAGCTAGTGTTTTGTGAAAGGACATAACCATCAGTAGTTAAATGGAAACCATTGGTCTTGTTTTCAAAATTTTCTTCAAAAGCCGTTTGAGCTCTTGAATAAAAAGAAAGAAATAAAATAAGAAAAAATAATAGTTTAGTTTTCATACTATTTTAATTTAAATTTAGTTTATAATCATGCGAACCTGGAGCAAAATTGCTACGAAATACTTGGGTTCCTGTTCCCCATCTTTCCCAGTTAACCTCTACACGATTGTCTCCTAGAACAATATTTAAAAGCTTGTCTTTCATTTTATTTGCGATGTCACTATACTGTTTTTTAAATGCTACATTATTTATTTCTCTAGGGTCGTTTTTGAGGTCGTACAAAGCAGGATCTAAATCTTCCCAAGAAGCTGAAAGTGCCCATTTCATGTTTTCACCTTCTTTTTTTGATGGTCTTGTTTGTAAGGACAACACATAATCTTTGGTTCTTATATAGGCTCTTGGTCCTGTTACCGCATGACTCTCACCTATAACATAATCTCTTAATGGCGCTTCTTTTCTTAGTGTTTTTGCCAAATCGAAACCATCTAAATAACTGTATTTTTCTTCGCCTAAATCTGCACCTGCTGCTGCTAATGCCGTTGGAGCAATGTCTACAAACTCTGTAAATTCTTTGACCACTTTTCCTGCTGGGAATTTACTTTTATCTGAAGATACCGCGATAACGGGGTTATGTGTATCCCATTTCCAAGGTGTGAATTTAGAAATGCCTCCGTGTTCATTTAATTTCCAACCATGATCGCCACAAACATATATAACTAGCCAAGGTTGTTTATGTTTTTCGCTATATGACACAAAATCTTTAACAGCCTGACCAACCAACTGGTCTCCATAAGCACAAAATGCGTCATAATCTTGAATCATTTTTTGCTTTTCTTCATCTGTATAATGATAAGACGGCTTATTATCTATTTGTCTTTTCATTTGTTTCGCCATAGAATTAAATTCTTTTAGACTAAAATCTGGAACTTTATAAGTTTGCTTTTTAAAACGTTCACGAAAATCTGCCGGAGGTAAAACTGGGGTATGTGGAAAATCGAAACCTATGTGAGCAAATACTGGTTTTGAAGGATCAACACCTTGAAATTTTAGATTTCCAGCATTAAAATGTTGATTTTCATTTACCAAATATTTGTTTAAAAAATGCGCATACCAACCATCTCTAGTTTCTCCTGCTTTTCTAGGACTAACCCCTGAAAGAATCTCTCCATGAGAAATAGATTCTTTTTTACCTGGTTTATAATCTCGTAGTAAATCGTACTTTTTGTGCGTTTCTGCTGCAACATGTTTGTATTTGTCTGTTTTTTCAATTAATTGTGCTGAGATGTATTCAAACTTTCCTTCTTGGGTTACAAAGAAGTTGATGTCTGTAATTGGCTTATCGTATTTTACGCCATCAACCTCGTTCCACCAACCACCGCCAGAATAATCTGTAAATCCTTCTTTTCCTAGAGGCCTGAAATTCATATCTGTTTGAAATACTTCATGATCTTTGGTTTTTCCATCTGGTGTTAGGACTTTCAATCTATATCCTAATTTACCAACATGAAATGTTTGATATCCTAATTCTACCATTTGCTCTGGTAGAGAAGGCTTCATATGTTCTGCCTTATTATTATGATATTCAAACTCATATACGCCTGAACGAAATGTATATCGCCCTTGCAGTATCACAGCCCTTGATGGTGCACAACCTGCAGCTTGAACATAAGTATTGATAAATGTAGTTCCTTGAGCCGCAAGCTTATCTACTTCTGGAGATTCTATATAACCCAACTCGCTCATTTCGCGACCATCAATTTCTTGATTAAATGTTTTAACAGAATCATACCTTTGATCATCTGTTAAGATATATAGAATATTGGGTTGTTGTTGTTGTTGTGCTTTGGATTTCGTTAAACATAAAAAGATTGTAATTAAGGCAAAACCAGTTCTAAAATTTTTCATCTTATTGTATCTTAATTTTATACACAATCGCAGCTTCTCCAAATTCTGGAATCACCTTTGGTGTAGTAACTAAAAGACCTTTTTTTGTTTTTTCCCATTTGATTTTTTCTTGGCTTCCTAAAACTTGAATGGATTTAATTTTTAGGTCTTTCGCTTTTCCTGCAAAAACTGATAATAAGGTTTCTTTTTTTAAACCCAACCAACCCAATTGAATGGCATAAATAGTCTTTTCTTTTTGGGTATACCTGATATCTTGAGCGTTTAATTTGTCTAAACCTGCTTTTATAGAACCATATGCATTCCAATCGTCATTTGGGTTTTTTACCAATTTTGTTGGCCCTTGACCAAACTCTACAAACGGTTTTGTACCATAAATGGATTCTCCATATTTGTTGAGCCAATTCCCAATATGTTGCATAGCTTCTAGTTGCTCTTCTGGAATTATTCCTTTAGCCATTGGTGCAGCTGCTAAAATCATCACTCCATTTTTACTCACAACCTCTGCTAGAATTCGTATTGCTTTTTGTGGGTTTATAGCTGTTCTTTTATTTTTATTATATCCCCAAGAACTCCCAATTTGAAAATCTGTTACCCAAACAAATGGGGTAATACCTTCCATAGTAGCTCTTTCTATATTAACAACTGCCAAATCTTTTGGAAAAAAACGTCCTTTTGTATTTACAACTACTTCTTTGTTGAGTGATTCTGCTTTGTTAAAATAATTGGCTAAAAATTGTTTTCTATAACTTTCTTGTACTAAATCTTGCCCAAAATCCATCCAGATATAATCTGGGCAATATTGGTTAATTACCTCATTCAATTTCCCCAACCAAAGTTCATTTTCTTCCTTGTAAGTAGTATTGCCATACAACAATTTAAATTTTTCATCTTGAGGAACTTCTGTGTTTTTATACACCCAATGATGTTTGCTGACAGGTCTTAAAACACTTCCTTCATTTTTAGGATAAAATGCCATATGAAAACCATGATGAAACGTGGTCATAAATTTTAAATCTCGCTTTTTTACTTCTTTTGCAATTTGTTTTACAACATCTATTTTTGGACCCAAATCTTTCGAATTCCAAGGATTTACTTCACTTTCCCAAAGTGAAAAACCATCATGATGTTCTGCAATAGTACCTATAAATTTTGCACCTAAATTTTGGAAGGCATCTACCCATTTTTTTGCATCAAATTTTTCGGCTTTCCACTGTGGAATAAAGTCGTGATAATGTGTATCTCTGCCATAAGTTTTGGTGTGATAATCATAAATATCCTTTCCCCATTTTGTGTTATCTGGTGTATACATCCACCTTCCATACCATTCATTTCCATTGGCAGGAACATTATACACTCCCCAATGAAAATATACACCCAATTTTGCATCAGAAAACCATTTTGGGGCTGGCGAATGTTTTTTTAAGCTTTCCCATTCAGGTTGATATTCTTCTTGCGATAGAACAATTTGAATAGGTATCAACAAAAAGAATAAGACTGTTATTTGTTTAATGTACATAGTATTTTGAGTGCGTTTTTTACAATAATTTTACTTCTTTTTCATCCTTAATAAAAAGTAAACCAATCTATATTGAATAACGTTTTATTTACTTCTCCTTTAAAAATTAAATATACAGCGTGCTTGCCATCAGTTGGGACAATAGATGTTTCATCAATTTGAAAATGAACATTTTCTTTTTTATTCTCAATGTTTACTTCTGCTATTTTTTTACCTTGAAGGCTATCAATTCTTACTTCGATTATACCACCATTAGCAGCATATGTTTTGAATTTAATCTTGCTTAATTTCTTATTAAAATTGATGTATTTGTAGACAGCTGTATCTCCATTTTTAATTTCGGATAATTCTTCTGTAGATTCATCAAACTCATTTTTTGTAGAGATAAAAGTATTTCCTGTTAAACCACAAGCCCATTCTGCTTCAATAATTCTTGTGGCCTTTAAAGGTTGGCTTGCGCCTTGAGTAGTCATTTCTACTTCATCAATGGTACCATCTTTGTTAATTTTGATGGGTTCTATGCAAGCTTTTCTAAATTTTCTTGAATTGTTAGTTGATCTATGATAAAACACATACCATTTACCATTGAATTCTTCAATTGATCCATGGTTATTCCAAACACTGGGATCTGAACCGTAATTATCAATTATTATTCCTTGATACACAAAAGGTCCAGTTGAGGAATCACTAATGGCATAACCTAAACAAGTAGGTCTATTTCTTCGGCTTTCATCAGCAAAAACAAAATAATATTTATCTCTAATTTTTCTAATAGATGAACCTTCGTGAAAGTATTTATTTCCTAAACTATCCAAAGGTTTCGTTATGGTTGATTCATCAATTTCTAACAAATTGGGTTTCAATTTTGCCATTTTAGGGTTCATTTGACCCCAATACAAATAGCCTTGTCCATCATCATCTATAAAAACAGCTGGGTCAATTTCATCAACACCTTGAATTCTTTTGCCTTTTTTAAATGGTCCATTTGGAGAATTGCTTATTGCAACTCCTGTTTCTTTAGTTTTAGTTTTTCCTTTGGGCGAACAATAATAGAGGTAATATTTGCCATTTTTAAAAATACAATCTGGAGCAAATAACAATTTATCATTGTACAAAACCTGATCGTTTTTTCCTTTGGATGCAAATACGTTTTTATCTAATTTCCAATCGATTAAATTCTCTGTAGATAAAACGTGATAACCGTGAGAACACCAATATGCATAACTTTCGTCTCTAGAACCATAAATATATAATCTACCATCTTGCCAAACATGAGCTTCTGGATCTGCAATAAAAACACCTGCTGGTACAATGGGATTTTGTGCCAAAAAACGTAAAGAAAAAGTAAAAAAGAAAAATAGTTGTATTGATTTTAGAAACATTGATTTATTATTCTATGATATTATTTTACGATTATCTCTTCAATTTCCCAAGAACCTTCTACTGCATTTGTAGCAGGTTGCACTGCCACTTGCATTATTCTATTTTTTACATCAGAAAACTCAGAAAGTTTAATGGTGTAGAATTTAAATTCTGAGTCGTTTTTACTTATTGGAATAGATACCCATTGTTTTTTTGTCCAATCAATAGGTTCTGTATTTATTCTCCAAAAATCTTTTGTTTTCTCTTCCCTAGAGTAAATGGCTAATTTTAACTCTTTAGAATCTGTTGAATTCTTTATTTTGATTTCAATTTCTGAACACAATCGTGTATCTGTATACAACCAAGGAGCACTTCTAATAATTGCGTTTTTATCATTCAAAATACCTTTGATTTTTCCATCATCAAAAGTTAAGGATGTACCACTCAAAGCCTTCCATCCCATTGTACTTGATTTGAACTCAAAAGGTCTACCAGGTTCTGGATACCACTTGTCTTCTTTAGGAATGATGATAGTTCCATCTGCATTAAAATTGACTGGTTTTAAACTTGCACCTCTATAAAACGCACTGATATCGTGATTTTCTTGCAATACATATTTTTGCCCTTTCCAATCGAAAAAACTAGTATGCCCTCCATTTAAAAAAGGGCCTTTAAAATTATAAGGTCCGTACAAATTTTTAGACATTGCATATTTTGTCCCCCAAACCAAATAATACCAACCTTTTCTTTTGAATAAAGTTGATTTATCTCCAACACCCATTTTTTCTCCATCTTTATTTAAAACTAAAACTGGTTTAGGTTCTGTACTTAAAGACTTCATATCTTCTGCTAAAGTTGCCATATAATACGTTCCAGCTCCAAAACAGATAGTGTACACATCATCTTCAATAAAAATTTCTGGATCATAAGGATGTACAGGAACAATTCCTTTTGGCAGAAGTGGTTTGTCTAACAAATCTTTATATTCTCCTGTAATTTCATCAGCAACCATAACCCCTGTATCGATATTTCTATTAGAAAAAAACCAATAATACTTACCATCTCTTTCGCAAATATCTCCTGCCCAACAGTTGGGTTTATGACCAATATAAGTTTGTGATGGTAAAATATTTCTATGAAATTCCCAGTTTTTTAAATCTGAAGACGACCAAATTTCCCAACGATCCATAGAAAATGAACTCTGTGGATCCCACGATTTGTCATGACCACAAATGATATAAACTCTATCATTTTCTACCCAAGCATGAGGATCTGCCATTCCATGTTCTGGAACAATAACATCAACTTTAACAGGTTCTGAATGTTTATCGTTTTTATCAACCTTTTTACAAGAAAAAAATGCAATAAACACAAGAACTTGAACTATTTGATTTTGAAATTTCATTTAAACCTTTTTAAATTTGATATTTACTTTTGAATACTACTTATATAAGTATAGTACACTCCATATTTTTATCACCTTCAATAAAATCGTGGTAATGTTTATCTCTACTATAGGTTTTGGTATGATAATCATAAATATCTTTTCCCCATTTTGTATTATCTGGAGTGTACATAAAACGTCCATACCATTCATTTCCATTCGCAGGAACATTGTAAACGCCCCAATGAAAATAAACGCCTAATTTTGCATCAGCAAACCATTCTGGCAACGCTTTATGCTTTTTAAGACATTTCCATTCAGGCTTAAATACATCTTGAGCTAGCGTACTTTGTACACTAATCAATAGGAGAAACAACGTTATCTTATAAATAATTTTCATGTACTTTATTGAAACCCAACACGTGCTAAAACATAAATGGTTGTAAATAATTGAAGTTTCATTTTTAGTTATTTAGTGTTTTTTTATTTTGAATTGAGCGTTATAGTTTGAGATTCAAAACCTTCAGCATTAACTGTAACTGTAATTTTTCCCGCTTCTTTAGTGGATTGAAGAATGGCTAATGTTCTTCCTTTTGCAGTTGTTATGGTTTTAGATTTAAAATCTTGAATATTGCTTCTTGCTCCATTATCAACACCTAACCAGCTGGCAGCACCTTCAATACTAAATTCAATATCTGCATTTTCGGTTTTAATTTCATGTCCGTTTTCATCTATCAATTGCACTACTAAATGTGCTACGTCATATCCATCGGCTTTTAAGACGTCTTTATCTGATGCCAATTTTATGCTTACAGGTTTCGTTGTTGTATGCAGTTCAGTCGTTATTTCCTTATCATCCAAATGAGCTTTTGCAGTTAGTGTTCCAGCTTCATAAGGCATTGTCCATCTAAATAATTTATCTGGATCCATTTTTCTATTTCCTAAAGAACGCCCATTAAGAAACAATTCAACAACAGGATAGTTTGAGCAGACTTCAACAACGACTGCTTCTCCATCTTCATAATTCCAATGCATATTAGAATCTCTCCATTTATAGGCATTACTATTTTCTGGTAATTGTTGCCCAGATATACTGGTTTGCTTAAATCCTGATTTTGCAACTGGCAATGTACCAATAGAAATATGTGGTTCATCTACCCAAATACTCTTAAAGTAGTTCCAACCTTGGTATTTAAACCCAGCTAAATCTAATAAATCACCCCAGCCACTTTTTTCAGGCCAATCACCATGACGTTCACCCATATAATCAATTCCTGTCCACATAAAAATGCTAAAAACACCAGGATGTTCTTCAACTTGTTTCCAATCATCCAATGTGCCCGGGTTTTCGTTAATAGTAATATGTCTATCTGGCCAATTCTTAATAGCCCAAGCAATATCTTTATTTCTATAACTAAATCCTGAAATATCTACAGCATCTGCGTACCCACTAACCATACTTGTTTGGGGCACTACCATATTAGTAGTAACCACTCTGGTTGGGTCTAGTGCTCTTGTCCATTTTGCTAATTTATGCGCTGTTTCTGCTAAAATATAGTCTCCTTTTTCAGCAGCATCATAGTTGGCCTTAATTTCTTCAGGTGTTAAAATAGGCCCGCTGCCCCAATAACCACCAGCATTTTGAGGTTTGTTAGGATCTTTCCAAAAACCAGTAGCATATCTATAGTGCAAATAAGTCCACTCAATTTCATTTCCTATACTCCATTGAAAGACAGAAGGATGATTTCTATCACGTAACATAACACGTGTTAAATCGGTTTTAGCCCATTTTTGGAAATGTTCTACATAGCCACGAGTGATATAATCGAAACTACGGTCGTGATAGTTTGTTCTTTTATCTTTTGCATAGTCCCATTCATCAAAAAATTCATCTTGAATCAGAATCCCCATTTCATCGCACAACTCTAAAAACTCTTTTGAATAAGGGTTATGGGCAGTACGAATAGCATTAACACCGCAAGCTTTAAGGTTTTCTAAACGTCTTTTCCAAACCCCTTTTGGAACTGCCGCACCAACTAAACCTGCTGCATGATGCAAACAAACACCTTTAACATTGGTGATTTTACCGTTTAGTTTAAATCCGAAATCTTTGCTAAACTCTAGGCTACGGATACCAAATCTAGTAGTATATTCATCAACAGTTTTTCCATTTTTTGAAACCGTAGTTACCGCATGATATAGGTTTGGATTCTCAGTATCCCAAAGTTGTGGATTACTAACTTCTATTGTTTGATTGTAAGTTTCTAAAGTATTTTTTTTAATTGATGATTCATTTGAAGCAGAATTAATTTCCTTGCCATCAGGACCAATTATTTTAGTGGAAAGCACAAGGGCTGAATCTTCTTTATTTTGATTTTGAACCTTCACCTCAATATTTACAACAGCTTTTTCTTCTGAAATTTCTGGTGTAGTTACAAAAGTGCCCCAAATAGGAATATGCAGTTTATCTAAAACAACTAGTTTTACGTTTCTATAAATACCACTACCCGTATACCATCTGCTATCTGCATATCTTGAACGGTCTACATGAACCGTTAAAATATTATCAGAACCATCCGTTTTTAGTATATCCGTTAAATCAAAATTAACTGGCGAATATCCATACGGATTAAAACCTAATTTGGTACCATTGAGCCAAAATGTAGCATTGTTATAAACCCCATCAAAATTAATAAATGTGCTTTTTTCATCAGGACTAGCTGGTGTTTTAAAATGTTTTTGGTAAATACCAACGCCTCCTGGCAAATAGCCTGTAGCACCCTCCCATTCGTCACTAAAAGGAAGCTCCACACTCCAATCGTGTGGTAAGCGTAAAGCTCGCCAATCGGTATCTTTTAAAGGCACTTGTTTAGGTATTGTGGTGTCCTTAACAAGTGTAAATTTCCAATCGAAATTAAAATCAATCGCTCTATTCACGGCTTCTGTATTTGCTGTGTCTTTTTTGCAAGCTGAGAAAGCAACAATAAGTGCTGCTATGAGTAAATTATTTAGTTTCATTTATTTAGATATGTAATGTATGTGTAATAAATGCCATAAGTTTCTTTGCCTTCAATAAAATCGGTGACTAAAAACGTTTTTCCTTTTTCTAATTGCATAGTAAATACCACCTCATTATCATTGGGTTGTATCTCTTTTTCTAACATTTGATTAGCAATACTTATTCTTACCTTTTCAGGTGATATTGATTTATAGTCATATAAATTCTTAGGATTCTCTTTAGGAATTCCTAAAATTGGTCCTGCACATTCTTTAGGCCATCTTCTACAAGAAATTAAATAATCGCCTTCTTTTTCAATTTGTAAAGCGTGCGTGTTGTTTTTATTTTTCATTCCTGCAGAAACCTGATCTGGCTTCCATATACCGTTGTCTTCACCAATAGCATGTTGTATGGTTAATTTTATTTCTTTTTGCGCCTCATTACCTACCACACTTAAAGGCAACTCATTGTATTCTGGATTATGCTTTACTTCGTCTAAAAATGCTGTATTTTGATTCAATAATGATATAACAATCTCTGGATACATATCCGCAAGATCATTTTTTTGTTTTGGGTCTTTCTCAACATCGTATAATTTTTTTCCGTTGATTAAACGCCATTTATCTTTTAAAATACAGGTTTCAGCTACATCCTTAGGCTGTCTCCAATCTTGACGATTATGAACAAAAGCAGTTCTGTCTTCAAGTGTTTTTTTATCATCAGTTAATAATGATGAGAAATCAATTCCATCTAAAGGCATATCTTTTGGAAGTGACAAATTACACAAAGAAGCCAAAGTTGGTATTAAATCTACGTGTTGAGTCAGAGTAGAAATTTCTTTTCCTCCTTCAATTTTACCATTTGGCCAACGAATAAAAAATGGCACCCTATGTCCTCCTTCCTGTTTGCTTCCTTTAATTCCACTATATCCTTTGTTATATCCTAATTTTCCATCTTTAGAAAATCCAAAGCGAGTTCCATTATCGCTCATAAAAATAAGGATGGTATTTTCTAGGAGTTTTTCTTTTTCTAAATATTGATGAAATTTTCCGAAGTTTTCATCAATATTGGCAATCATTCCATACAAATTAGCATCAATAATTTTATCACCTTCTAAATGTTTATAAGGTGCTGCATATTTTTCCGCCACAATTAATGGATCGTGTGGCGCATTTAGCGGTAGATATACGAAAAAAGGATTGTTCTTATTTTTATTAATGTATTTTATTGTTTCTTGAAACCAAACATCGGTACAATAGCCATCAAATTGTTTAGGTTGATTGTTTACGTAGTAGACATCATCAAAATAACTATTACCCCAATAATCAGACAACTCTCCTATTCCACCAGCTAAATGATGAATGGCTGTTTCAAACCCCATATCTGTTGGTCGTGTTGGGTAATTATCACCTAAATGCCATTTGCCAAACAACGCCGTATGATATCCATTTTGTTTGAAAACATCTGCCATTGTATTCGTGTTTCTTGATAAGGCATCGCGACCTTTAAAAGTAGCCCAAGCTCCATTATTTATTGGGTATTGTCCAGTCATTATCGCGCCACGTGTTGGTGTACAAAGTGGACTTACATGAAAGTCAGTAAAACGAACAGATTCTTCATAAAATGCATCAATATTTGGTGTTTTAAGCCACGGATTTCCATGGCAGCCCAAATCGCCAATACCTTGATCGTCGGTTAAAATCAAAATAACATTAGGTGGATTTTGTTGTCTTTTTTGCGCCAAGCATCCTCCAAAGAAATGCAGGAAAACTACTAGGATAAATACCGGTTTGAAATTAGACATTATTATTTGCTTTAAAACCATTTTTGGCTACTATCAAAAATATCTTAATTCTATGGACAATATGAACACATATGATTCATCATATGAAACATATGTCTAAACTCATTTAATCACAAGCAGAAAACACCATTTAAGAGTGAATCTCTCTCAACAGAAAAGTCCATTTTAAAACTAAAATGGACTTTTCAAAATCTGCTATTATTCACTTCAAAATCATGAAATTACCTGAGTTTAAACTCAATTAATCTACGTGTGCATCAACACCACCTCCGATATTATTTTCAGTATAGCCTTCTAAAACTATTCTAAAAGCATGAGCATAATCAGTTGGAAATGTTTGAGGTGCTTGAATAACAAGTCCTCTTTCATTTCTCTCCCATTTCATATCCTCTTTACTTCCTAGAAGTTCAATCTTTAAAATTTTAGAATTTAAAACCCCAAGTTGTGTACTTAAAGATTTAATAACAATCTCATTTTCTGGTATATCCATTACAATAGCAAAGAATTCTTTATCTGATTTTTTAGTAAATCTGATATCTGTATTCTTATATTCTATCTTTATTTTTTCTTCAACTTTATGTCCGCCCTCTGGTAATCGCGTTGGGCCTTCACCAAAAATTGTCCAAGGCCTAGTAGCATAAATGGCATCACCATTCACCTGTAACCAATCACCCATATCAATTAATAATTCTGCCATAACCTTAGGAATTGAACCATCAGGATTTGGCGGAACATTCAATAACATCACACCATTTTTCGCAACAATATCAATTAAAACATCAATTAGCTCATTAGGTGTTTTAAACACTGCTCTAGGTCGATAAAACCAAGCACCAGGGGACGTATCGGTTAACCAAATATTTTCCTTAGGTTGATTTGGACGACCTCGTTCGTAATCTTTTATTGCAGTTGCTTCTGTAAATGTTGCTTCCTTATAACATACAGCCACTTCCTTATTCCATTCCAAACCTTTATTATAGTAATATGATAAGAATTCTAAACGAGATTCTTCAGTCATATTCTCAAGCCACCAATCAAACCAAATTAAATCTGGTTGATAGACATCTATAAATTCTTTTAATTTAGCCCACCAATCTTTATAAAACTGTTCATCAGGAGTGTCAGATTCTAGCGGATGTGGGTTTGTATATAAATCATAATCTTTTGGATCAATACCTCCATGTGCATGTGCAGGCGCAAAATATTTCCAAGTAAAAGCATGATGAAAAGACCCCATAAATTTCATCCCTTTCTCTTCAATTTCTTTTTTAAGAGCTGCGGATGGATCAATCCCTCCATAATTCATGGAATTCCATCGCGTTGTTTTGCTATCCCACATAGCAAAATTATCATGATGCATAGCCACTGGACCTGCAAATTTTGCTCCTGACTTCGCGAACAAATCAGCCCATTCTTTCGCATTGAAACCAGAAGCATCAAACTGCTCTATAATATACTTATATCCATGTTTTTTAGGATTTCCATACTTTTTTTTATGGTGAGTGTAATTATTGGAAGGTTTCCCGTTTTTGGTTTTAACCTTTTTACCATCTTCATACATTTTCATGCCATGCCAACCGGCATACCAAGTATCAGGGTCAGACCCTTCAAAAGCAGATGACACAGGCCCCCAATGCGCATAAATTCCCAGTTTAGCATCTTTAAACCAATCTGGTGCGGGATTTACTTTTTCAATAGATTTCCAGTCTTCTTTATAAGTTTCTTTACTCTGACTATTAATGTTATTTACAATACAAAACACAATAGTGAATAAGAGAAAAGAGGATAATTTAAAAGTTCTCATTTGGTTGGTTTAATTTTAATTATTTAGCTTTTTGGTATCAGCTGCAATTCTTTCTTTTTGCTTTTTACTTAAGCCTTGTTTATAGTAATGTTCAGGTCTATAATAAATATGATTTCTCTTTAATCCTGAGTCGTTTAAATCTTGACTTAAATCACAATCAAAACGTGCTAAAACTGCATGATTTGTTTTCCATCCATTTACAGCTGTAAAATGTGAAATACCCCAAGTAATACCTCTACCATCTTTTGTATCTGTAAATGCATCAGGAATAAATGGACCTCCAGCATTTGGTAACAATTCACTTATACCTGCAATTTCAAAATTGACACCATCTTCAGCAAATTGTATAGTATTACTTTCATTTCCATCACGAATTACTAAAGCAGCAATTCCGTTTTTAAATGGAAACATTGTGGTTTCATGACCAGAGTTCATTATCGGGTTTAAAGCATGTTTTGTAAAAGGTCCAAGAGGATTATCAGCTGTTGCTAAACCTTGCATTCTGATTAAATTTGGTTGCCCGTTAAAATCAGACTTATAGTATAAATAAATTTTTCCTTTATAAACAAGTGGATATGGATCATGAATAGAAAACTGATCCCAATCGCCTTCACCTCCATTAGGAATTACAATTTTGTTGTAAGGTGTCCATGGTCCATCTGGTGAATCTGCATAAGAAACAGCTACCGGACAATCATCTCCACGCAACCCACTTACTTCCATAAAACCTTGGTAGTATAAATAATATTTTCCTTTCCATTCTAAAATATCAGTAGTTGTTACTGAACGCCAACCCACATTTGGTTTTTTAGGTCTTGCTACTGCAACCCCTTGCTCTTCCCATGTAAATCCATCTTCTGAAGTAGCGTACCAAATTTCTGATAAATCCCAATCTGCAGAAGGAATTACATCTGTAGCTTTAGCTGCATTTTTTGTTCCAATTGGTGCTGTTTTAGTATTTCTGTAAGTGTACCAAACATAATCTTTTCCATTTTTAAAAATCACTTTAGATGGATCTCTTCTAGAAATTGTACCATCATGATTATTGTAATCAAAGCCTTTTAATTCTGTATATTTAAACTGCGAATACAATTCGTTATCTTGAGGTGTTGCCCCCATATATGCATCGTAATTTCTTTCTAATGCTTTACTTAGAGGAATATTCGGTTTTGTTTTTGGTAGTTTAAATGGAAAAATTTGATTTTCTTTAGTTTCATTTACAACTTCAACTTCTTTTTTACATGATGTAAATAATAAGCCATTTAATAGCAATAAAAACAGTGCTTTTTTAAAGGTAATCTTCATAGGTTAGTTAGGTTCTAATTTATCTAAATAAATGAATTATAAAATTAACCTAAAGAACTTCCTTTAAATGACAGTAATGGTTTTATATTAAGAACATATCGTTATTTATTATCAAAAAAGAAGGTTATTTAAACATATATCATCGTTTTTAACAATTGTATTTCTTAAACAAAAAAAGCGAAGGGATATAACACCTTCGCTTTTAAATACTCTAATTAATTCAAATCATATTCTTTATGGTCTAGCTGTTAACTTAAAAAGTGTTAAGTTATCCATATAAAACTTTAATGCTGTAGAGTTGCTATTAACACCTCTAATCATGTAACTAATATCTGCATCACCAGAAAAAACTACTTTAGCAGAACTATAAAACCATTCTCCTACTGGTGTTGCGTCATTAAAGGTTACATTGTCTCCAATTCCCCAATTAGTACCTGGTCTCCAATACATTCTAATATTAGCTTCTCCTGAAACATCGTTTTTTTCTTCTACATAAAACCAAGCACCCATTTCGTAAGTAAAACCTGTTTCAACTGGAAAAGTAACATTGTCTGCATTTCCATCTACATTTCCAATAATCATTCCTCCATTAGGGTTCATTTCTATATACATACTTTCGCTTCCATGGTAAGCTTGATTGAATGATAAATTCATTTCATATTCTCCCCATCGACCATTCCACCCAAGGTAAGGCCAATTTGCATCTTCTGTAGTTTCAAAAGAATAATCTACAGCAGAGAAAGCGCTATCTTCAAAAAGGTTTGTTTTAATAAAGTCTGTTAAAACTGCATCTGTAATTGTTGTTGCAGCAACAGCATCTAGTGTAGTTAATGTTCCTGGAGTGTAGGATACTTTTACTGTATCATCATTATACATTACCTCATTAGATAATTCAACTATTAAAATGTTGCCTTCATTAGCGTCTACTGTAACATTTGCTATTTCTGGATTTAAAGTAGCTCCATTTTTGGTATCTATTGTAACTGTAAAATGATTTTTATTTACAGTTGCTTCATCCATTTCTCTACTAAATTCTAAGCCTATTTTTGTTTGAGCTTCGTATTCAAAAACTCTATCTAGATTTACTGGCTCTGTAGAAGGTATTACTTTAATAAAGTTTTTAATATAAATAGTGTCTGCATCTGTTGGTCTTGTTCTTGAAGCAATAAACTCTAAATCCCAATTACCTAATTTAGTATACCTAACATCTACTTCTGGTGTATTTAAATCATTTAAAACTTGTTCTGGTTTAGCGCCTTTTAAATTCCAAGTAAAGTTTGTTGGACTACCTGCACTACTTTGAGTAAGACGTACATATTTACTAGCAGTTATTTCATTTAAAGCATTGTTAGATAGATTTAATTCTGATCCAAGGCTACCATTATCATTAAGATGATTTATTTTAATATTTGCTAATACGTTTTCAAGTACAGTTACAACTATAGTTGTATCTAATACTTTGCCCTCAATAGGGTTTGTACTATCTTCATTAGGATACACATTTCCTTTAAAAACTTGATTTAAAGTAACATTATGTGTGCCTGGTTGATAAAAATAACCTTTTACTACATCTTTAGATGAAGTATTACTTTCTTGTCCAAATATTTCAGAAATATTTTCTGGAAACGACCAAGTACGAGATTCTACACCTCTAGATAAGTCTCCAAAATCTATATGACCACCTATATTAATGGTGTTTTCAAAATTCATTTCTGAAGTAACAATAGCTCTATGATTGGATTCTATCAAAGTGATTGAATCATCATCACTACAGCTGTATAACAACAGAATAGAGATGAAAATAAATTGTAAAAATTTTATATTTTTCATGATTATTATTTTTTTTATAAACCGTTATTAGATTGAACTTCTCCATTAGGGATTGGAAAATAATTCTTAGTAGTATCATAATTGTCTGCTGCAAAAGCGAAATCTGGTCTTATTCTTTCGACAATAAACAAAGGAGCTACTCCACCTCCATTTACATTAAGTAAAGTGTTTTTGTTAGCTTCTCTCCAAACCTCATCAGCTTTAAGCTCATCAAATACTTCTTGTACAATTCCCCAACGCACTAAATCTTTCCATCTATGACCTTCAAAACAAAGTTCTACAGCCCTTTCTACACGTTGTAAATGTTTTAGAACAGTGTCTGCATTAGCAGCAACCATTGGTTGTACACCATTTACTTGTTTACTTATGTGTAATTGTGGAAACATCCCTGCATTATCAGTCATATATTGTTGTAATGTAATTACACCTGCTCTACTTCTTATCATATCTATGTATTGTATTGCTGTAGTATAATCTCCACTATCTTCTATTACAGCTTCTGCATACATCAATAAAACATCTGCATATCTCATATGTCTAAAGTTAATACCTGATCTGTTTAATGCTGGTTCTGCAGGTAAATGGTACCAGTTAGAATGCTTTTTTACATAAGCACTTTGTCCAAATCCAAAACCTCTAATTTCTGAAGAAGGAAAACTATAATAAGTACCTTCCATATTTCTAACAGCAATTGTTGAATTCATTCTTCTAGATTCAACATTACCATTATTTATATTATTGTTAGGATCAACTTCATCATTCACTAACATTTCATGCAAATTATAAGAAGCTAATACTGTATTAAATGCGCCATAATTTAATTGACCTACAGCACTAGATAATGTGCTAGATTCTGCACCTGAAGCGTTTGTTGTGTCATCTACTGCAGCACCTGGTGCACCTGGAGATAAATCAAAAGAATAATTTACTTCAAAAATTGACTCTGAATTAAATTCATTTTCGTGCCAAAAATTATCAGAAATATTTGCAGTTAAACTATATACTTTAGAATCAATTATTTGTTTAAATAAAGTTGCAGCAGTTCCCCATTCTTGTTTGTAAAGGTTTACTTTACCTAATAAAGTTGTTGCTGCACCCCAAGTTGCACGTCCTTGATCATTAACAGAATCCCAAGTTTGTGGTAAATTGCTCATGGCAAATTCTAAATCTGGAACTATTATAGCTGCATTAATATCATCAATACTAGAAAAAGGTTTGTTTAATTCTTCTTCAGTTTGAGCTACTGATGTGTGAATCATTCCTCCTCCATAAGTATGTGCTAATTGAAAATAAAAGAAAGCTCTTAAAAATCTAGCTTGAGCTTCAATTTCAACCTTAGAATTTCCTGAAAATATTGAAGGATCTTCTACAGTATTTATAAATTCTATTACTTGATTTGCTCTAAAAATACCTATATACAATTCATTCCATTTATCTCTAATATGATACAATGTATTATTGTATGATAAATTTCTAAAAGCATTTGGTCTATACCAAGTTTCTGTACCTCCTATATCTCCCATTACAAACTCATGCTGCAATAATCCACCACTTATACTTTGAAACTGTAAAGCTCCATAAACAGTAGTTAATGCACTGTTAAATTGTTGTTCAGATTTCCAAAAGGTTTCTGTTGTTATTGCATTTGGATTAACTTCTTCCAAAAAGCTATCTTCATCACATGCCACAAAAAAAAGTGAGCAAAAGATGGCAAACGTAAAAATGTTATTTTTAAATAATTTCATAATTATTAATTTTAAAAGCTTAATTGAACACCTAACATAAATTGGCGTGTTATTGGATAATTACCTCTGTCTACACCACGTGTAAAGATTCCATCTCCTCCAACTTCTGGGTCATATCCTGTATAATTAGTAAATGTAAAAGGATTTGTAGAAGTTAAATATACTCTAGCTTTTGAAACACCTGTTTCTTCAATTCTTGGAATTGTATAACCTAAAGTTAAAGTTCTAATTCTTAAATATGAACCATCTTCTAAAAAGAAATCTGATGCAGCTCTAACATTAGAGTGAAATCCGTTTCTTCTTGATGTTGGTATATTTGATGTTGGGTTTTGAGGTGTCCACATATTTAATAACTCTCTATGTCTTCCTCCTTGGTATGCATAATATCTAGCACCATTGTAAATTTCTGCTCCATGAGAATAGAAACTTTGTAAATTAAAGTCAAACCCTTTATAATCTAAGTTAAAACCTAATCCAATCTCAAATTCAGCTTGACCTGAACCTGAATATGCTCTATCATTATCATCAATTACACCATCATTATTAACATCTTTATAACGCATATCTCCTAACTGAGGTGCACTTAAATTACTAAGATCTAGCTGTTTGTATGCATCTAACTCTTCTTGATTTTTTATTACTCCATCATTTTGATAAAGAAAGAAAGCACCAGCCTCATAGCCTTTCGCTAAAAAAGTAAGATACTCTACATTCTCTCCTAATGAAACTGTAGGTCTACCATTTGCATAATCTCTTTCTGCCCCATTTAAATCTGTAACTTCATTTTTATTTTTAGTAAATGTACCGTTAACACTAAATTTTAGATCACTACCAATTCTATCTTTATAGTCAAAACTAAGTTCAAGACCTTTATTAGTCATATCACCAGCATTTTTAGTAATAATATCGTATACACCTGTTGCTCTTGGTTGATGGGTTCCTGTAGAAGGTGCTAAACGTAGTGGTAATAACATATCTTTTTTATCGTTTTGATATACATCAGCAGTAACATTTAATTTATTACCTAAAAAAGATAAATCTACTCCAATATTTTTTGAGATTGTTGTTTCCCATTTTATATTAGGATCTACATATCGTCTTTGAATTTGACCAAATGCTAGATTTTCACTAGGTCCAAAAGGATAATTGATTCCTGTTTCTATAATAGGTGTAAATAAATAATTTCCTATATTTTGATTTCCTAACTCTGCCCAACTAGCTCTAATTTTAAAATTGTTGATAGCGTCTATATTAAACCATTTTTCTTCATGTACATTCCATCCTGCAGAAAAACCAAAAAAGTTTCCATATCTATTTTCTGGAGAAAATTTAGAAGAGCCATCTCTTCTATAACTTGCAGATAATAAATACTTTTCATCAAAATTATATTGTACTCTAAATAATTTACCACTTAGAGCCTCATTATTAATAGTTCCTGTTGGTTTCACACCTTCAGCACCAGCGCCAATTGTTTGAATTTCGTTACTTGCATCATCTGCAAAAACAACACCAATACCTAAATTTCTATTAGTACGTTGTTCGTAAGAAATTACCCCTAATAAATTGATATTGTGTTTTCCAAAACTAGTAGAATAGTTTATAATGTTTTCAATAGTTTCTCTTTTATTAAAAATATAGTCTTCATTTAACAAGGCATTTGGTGTAGATGCAGTTGCATTATAGTTTCCTGTTCGTCCAAAAGCCAAGTATTGAGGTCTAAAAAATTTTCTAAAATAGTTCCACTCATTTCTACCAAGGTTTAATTTATATTTTAAACCATCCATTATTTTATACTCTAAATTAAGTGCAATGTTATTAGACTTAATTTCTCTTTCATCAATATTGTCTAATTGGCGTGCTAAAAATCCATAGAAAATTTCATTGTCTACATCTAACTCAACACTATTTTGACCAACAGAAGGAATATCATTCAATGGTCTAGACCATGGAACTTGCCCTATACTATATTCATACAATGCAAAAGGTTCTTGCTTTCTATTTTCTACAGTATAACCAACTGTTGCAAAAGCTTTAAAGTTTCCTTTAGTGTATTGACCAGTAAGTCTGTTTGCTAATCTGTCAAAACCAGAGTTTATTAAAACCCCATCTTGTTTAAAATAAGAGGTATTAAAGTTAAAAGTTAAATTTTCTACTCCTCCAGATAAATTTAATCCTAAACTCTGAACTATAGCATTATTGTTTTGAACATCACCAACAAAATCAGTATCAAAATCTAATGCGTCTGAGTTAAAGAAAAAAGTAAGAGGTTCATCACCTAACAATTCTGTTGTAGCTTCTAAATGATACATTTGTTCTACAGTATTCATCAATGGTGTACCAGAAGTAATATTCTGAATACCTGTAAACATATTAAGGTCAATTTTCATTTTACCAACCTTTCCTTTTTTAGTGGTAATTAATATAACACCATTTGAAGCTCTTGTACCATAAATAGATGCAGAAGCACCATCTTTTAATATATCAATAGATTCAATTTGATTTGGAGCTATATTAGGGTTTCCATCATAAGGAATACCATCTACAACATATAATGGGCCTAAACCACCAGAACTAACAGAACCTAATCCTCTAATTTGCACATTAGAAGCTTCTCCTGGACGTCCACTTGCTGCCTGAATATTAACCCCTGCAACTTTACCTTGAATAGCTGCTCCTAAATCTGATACAGGTGATTTTACAATTTCATCATAACTTACATTTGATACTGCCCCTGTAACTTCCTTTTTTTTCTGTGTACCATAACCCACAATTACAATTTCATCCAATAAAGCTGAATCTGAAATTAATTCTATATTTATTGTTGTTTTATTACCAACAATAACTTCTTTTGATTTGTAACCCAAATAACTAAACACTAAAACATCTGTAGATTTAGCGTTAATTTGATAAGTTCCATCCATTTCTGTACTAACACCGCTTTTGGATCCTTTAATTACAACACTTGCTCCTGGCAAGGCATCACCATCTGCACTAACTGTACCCTTAATAGGTATTGTTTGAGCATTAGCAAAACCAAAACCTAACAAAAGAAATACAACCAATAGCATTTGTCTAAAATTACATTTTCGCAAAGTATAGTTCATTTTTTTATTTTTTTTAAAATTATTTTGAACCAAATATTGTAAATTTCTAAGCACTAACCTATTTATGATACTTGACAAAAACTTGACAATAAAAAAAGGTTGATTTTTTTGTAAAACCTCAACTAACAATAACTGAATTACAATACTATAAGAAAATAGAAAGCTTACTTCAAGTATCTATTTTAAAAATGAATTTTTATATTAAATATTTAAAATGGATATCAATCTACATATCGTATTTTATAAAGAAACTTCTAATTTTAATTAAAAGATTAAAACTACTTTTTTTGTACTGTCAAGTTTTTATCAAGTACACTTTATCATTCATCATTTTTTTTAATATTAGTTTTAAATTCTTTAATTTTTAAATAAAATAAATGAATCATTATGATAAATATTTAAGACTAACTACCCTTATTTATGTATTTCTTTAAGGATTTAAAATAGTAATACTCAAACTTAAATCTGATATAATGAGATTCATCCATAAGAATTTGAGAAAGGAAAAATATTGTCAATTAATTATATATACTTAAAACTGATAGTGGTTTTATAACAAAAATTAAAGAATTTAAAACTAATATCATGAAAATAAAAACTCTTATTATAATATTACTATTTCAAACATTACTATCACAAGCACAAATATTTCAAGGAACTGTAGTTAGCTCAAAAACAAATCAACCAATTTCTGGCGTTAAAGTTGTTTTGGTTGAAGATGATATAGAAACTACAACAAATAGTTTAGGGTTTTTCTCATTAACTGCAAATAATAACTCACCAAAAACATTAACTGCAGAATTAGGAGAAAGTGAAAACTATATGTTTTTTGAAGAAAGAAATAAAGCTTCAGAATCGAGTATTTCAATTAAATTAAGACCTAAAGTAAAAAGTACTGCTACTTTAAGATGGGAAACGTATATGGGATTAAATGGAACAGGTGATAATTGTAACGCTTACAATTCACCATCAATTCCAAACGATATCAATTGGAATTTAAATTTTAAAACTACAAATGTATTTGGAGATTTAGCAAATAATGTATCATATTCTAGAAGAGATCCTAGTAAAATAATAGAAGTAGATGGTACCTATTATGTATATTATACAAGAGGAGAAGCAACCTCTTCTCATTGGTTTAATACTAATTGGGGAGGATATATTCCTGGAACAACATCAGAAAATGATAAAGCTTTTACTTGGGACTACTGTGATGTATATTATGCAACTTCTACAGATGGTTATACATGGACAGAACAAGGTGCAGCAGTTTTAAGAGGTGATACAGGTTCTTATGATGATCGTTCTGTTTTTACACCCGAAATTTTAGCTCATAATGGAAAATATTATTTAGTATACCAAGTAGTAAAATCGCCATATATAGAAAGAGTAAAAAATAATGTAGGAATGGCGGTTTCTGATTCTCCTAATGGACCTTTTGTAAAATTAGATGAACCTATTTTACGTCCTACAAATAATGGTAAATGGAAAAGTGGATCTACTCAAAGAGAAGATGTTGAAAAAAAGGGAGATTTTGATAGTCACAAAGTTCATGATCCTTGTTTGGTTGTATATAATAACAAATTCTATTTGTACTACAAAGGAGAACGAATGGGAGAAGAGAAGTTTTGTGGGCAAAGAGAAATAAAATGGGGTGTTGCTATTTCAGAAAATCCAACAGGGCCTTATATCAAATCAGAATATAATCCAATTACAAATACTGGTCATGAAGTAAGTGTTTGGCCATATAAAAATGGTATTGCAATCATTCAACATTTAGATGGACCAGAGAAAGGCACAATACAGTATGCTGAAGATGGTTTAAATTTTGAAATAAAGGGTAAAGCTACTGGAGTTGCAGAAGCATTAGGTATTGCAGTGTCTGGTTCAAATGGAAATCATCCAGGAACTGGGATTTATTGGGGATTAGCTCACAAATATGTTTGGGGAAATGGTATAACTGGTGGTAAAAATTATATGGAACGCTTTGATTTAGACATCAATTACAACTTATTGTTTGTTGATAATTTTGAAATTTCAGGGATTTCAATTTACCCAAATCCTGTAAAAGACACTTTAAATATTAAAGGTTTTAAAAAAGGAACAATTAATATTTACAATAATAATGGCACTATTTTAAATACTTACAAAGCATCAAATTTAAAAGAGCAAAAAATTGATGTTAGCAATCTCCCTAAAGGAATATATCTTTTAAGTTTTAAAAACAATGAAAGAATATATGCTTCTAAAATTGTGAAAAAGTAGGTTTAATAATTTTTAGTTATAACAAAAAAGGGTGCTTAATTAAGTAGTCATGGTCGGAAGATTTTTCTTCCGACTTTTTTTGTTTTATA